>JAERMT010001200.1_pt1 | contig 11832 bp, 11 predicted proteins | sample 9267081 | NCBI WGS metagenome assembly JAERMT01 (sample SAMN17071939, study PRJNA684904) | human gut metagenome | isolation source: diarrhea sample from child under the age of five | host: Homo sapiens | place: South Africa: Mafikeng, Mafikeng Provincial Hospital | collected 2019-09
AATTGCGACTATAGTAAACAAAAGGACTACGAAGGGAGAATATAAATCATGAAATTCAGAACACAGAAAATCACAGCACTTATGGTAGCTGCAATAGTAGGGGTATCTACACTTGGAAGTGTATCAGTAATGGCAGCAGAAAGTACAGAAGCAATGGCGGTTCCGGCAGATCAGGCGGGAATGGTGGGAGATGCAGCTGCAGCAGATGGTGACGCAATCTCGTCTGATTTTATACAGGGCACTTTTAAACCATCTGAGACAACAGTGCAGGCACAGGATTCTTATGAATATCCATTTCTTGGACTTAACATGAAGCTTCCTGAGGAACTGCTTAAACAGATAAAAGAGCAGACCATTGCAATGATCTCAAATGAAGTATGGAATGACAATGCAGATGCAATTAAATATGCATATATAAGCTGGAGCGAAATGACCGAGGAGCAGAAAGAGGCAGAGGTTGACAAGATGGGAACAGCATATGATGACTGGTACAATAGTCTTGCAAAAGTTGGAGCGATTGGAATCTATGACGAAGATTCTGAGAAAGAACTGGATAAGATCACAGGCTGCACAGAACACAAAGAAATCGGAAGCAGCAGTGATGGAAAGTATAAATATTATCTGAGCACTAATAAAGATGCAGATGAATCCCTGAAAAAAGAAGTGGAAGAAATTGATGTGACACTCACAGAGATGACACCATTCCAGAAGCTTTCCGCATTTGACCAGCCACAGGAGACAAGCAATGCAGGTGATTCTACAAATGTTGGTAAATTCGAGACAAAAGGCGTTGATGGAAAAGATTATACAGAAAAAGTATTCAGCGATTATGATCTTACACTTGTGAATGTTTTTACTACCTGGTGTTCTCCATGTGTAAATGAGATTCCGGAGCTGGAAAAACTCTATGAAGAGATGAAGGAAAAAGGTGTTGGAGTTGTCGGTGTCGTTCTTGATACAGTGAGTGATGATGCCAAACAGAATGAGGATACAGTGAAAAAAGCCGGTGTCCTTCAGGAGAAGACAAAAGCATCCTATCCGTTCCTGGTCCCGGATTCAACAATGATGAATGGACGTTTAAATGGTATCTCTGCTTTCCCGGAAACATTCTTTGTTGACAAAGAAGGAAACATTGTGGGAGAAACATATTCCGGAAGCCATAGCCTGGATGAGTGGAAAGAAATTGTTGAAAAAGAACTTGAAAACGTTTCAAAATAATAAAGCAATGCTGGCAGAAAGATAAGAAAAATGATGAAAAAAATAACAGATTCAAAGTGGATAGGTCCTGCGCTGGCAATTCTGGGAATCCTCCTGATGATATTTGGAATTTACCGGGGCGAAGTGGATGTAGTCTTTACAAAGGCAATCAATATCTGTATGGAGTGTATTGGAATTGGATAATAAAAAAATGAAAATTAATGAATGGCCGCGCCACGGGATCCAGGCACTGTGGGCGTTTCTTACCAACAGCCGCGTATCAGGATTTGTGACTGGTAAAATTTATACTGGAAAATTGAAACATGCGTGTGTTCCGGGACTGAACTGTTATTCCTGTCCCGGAGCCACAGGCGCCTGTCCGATCGGCTCTCTTCAGGCAGTGATCGGAAGCTGGAACTTTAAAATGGCATATTATGTAGTGGGCTTTCTGATTTTTGTCGGGGCATTGCTTGGCAGACTGGTCTGTGGATTTCTTTGCCCATTTGGCCTGATTCAGGACTTGTTGAATAAAATTCCGTTTCCAAAGAAGATCCGGACGTTTCGTGGCGATAAACTGCTTCGTAAATTGAAATATGTCATTTTTATAGTATTTGTAATTCTTCTGCCAATGTTTGTGGTAGATATCATGGGACAGGGAGCGCCGTATTTCTGCAAGCTGATCTGTCCGGCAGGTACGCTGGAAGGTGGGCTTCCGCTGGTACTTCTGAATAAATCCATGCGCAGTGCGATCGGCTGGCTTTTTATATGGAAGAATACAATTCTTGTTGTCACAATAATTCTTTCTGTCATAATATATCGTCCATTCTGTAAGTATATCTGCCCGCTGGGAGCTTTTTATTCTATATTCAATAGAGTTTCTGTTTACCGTTACAGAGTAGATGTGGAAAAGTGTGTTCACTGTGGAAAATGTGCAAAAGCATGCCAGATGGAAGTGAACCCGGTGGATAACCCGAACAGTGCAGAGTGTATTCGTTGTGGACGATGCAAAAAAGCCTGTCCAACGCAGGCAATCCATTGTGGAATTAAAAGAAATTAAAATCTTTATAAAATCTTAATATCAAGTCTGATAATCTTATACTATCTTTGAACTCTGGCATATATAATAAATGCAATGTAACTGTGAGGGTACTGAACAGTTACATTGCAAACTATATTATTAAAAGGAGCAGAAATTATTTATGCCGGAGCATTTACATAAAAGAAAACATCTGACATCATTTCAACTAATTATTTTAGGCTTTGCGGGGGTGATCCTTATAGGAGCCCTCATTTTAACTTTACCTGTTTCATCTGCAAGTGGAGTTGTAACGCCGTTTGATCAGGCACTTTTTACATCAACTTCAGCGGTATGTGTGACAGGACTTGTTGTGCAGGATACAGGCAGTTACTGGTCTGTTTTTGGACAGGCAGTTATTTTGGCACTTATACAGATTGGAGGTTTGGGAGTAGTAACCGTTGCAGTATCAGTATTTATGTTGTCAGGACGAAAAATATCGCTCATGCAGCGTAGTACGATGCAGGATGCTATTTCGGCACCAAAAGTAGGAGGTATTGTCCGACTGACAAAATTTATTCTGAGAGGGACCTTTCTGATAGAAGCGCTTGGAGCAGTATTATTGCTTCCGGTATTTTGTCGGGATTTTGGAATAAAAGGAATCTGGATGTCAGTTTTTCACTCCATTTCAGCTTTTTGTAATGCAGGATTTGATATACTTGGTACAACAGATCATACTTTTGTATCATTGACCGGATACAGCAGAAATATCTGGCTGAATATAGTTATTATGCTTTTGATCATAACTGGTGGTATCGGATTCCTTACATGGGAAGATTTTTATATAAATAAATTTAAATTTAAACGTTACCGCATGCAGAGTAAAATCATTTTAATGACTACAGCGATATTGATTTTTTTACCGGCGATTTTCTTTTTTTTCAATGATTTTAAAATGTTTTCAGCAGGAGAGCGAACTTTACTTTCCTTTTTTCAGTCGATAACGACGAGAACAGCTGGTTTTAATACAGCAGATATGGCATTGATGACAGAGGCGGGGAAAGCAGTCATGATCTTTCTTATGTTGATAGGAGGATCGCCAAGTTCCACAGCAGGAGGTATGAAGACAACAACATTTGCTGTTTTGATATTAAATGCGTTTGCAACATTTCGAAGCCGTGAAGACGCAGGCGCTTTTGGACGAAGATTTGACGGGCAGGTAATAAAGAATGCGGCTACTATAGCGATGCTGTATTTTATGCTGTTTTTCTTTGGGGGGATAACGATCAGTGTTTATGAAGGCCTGCCGGTACTGACTTGTTTTTATGAAGCAGCTTCTGCAGTAGGAACAGTAGGACTTACATTAGGAGTTACACCGGGACTTCACATAATATCACGTTTGATATTGATCGCACTTATGTATTTAGGTCGAGTAGGAGGAATGACATTAATATACGCGGTATTTTCCGGGAAAAACAATAATGGTGCAAAAATGCCATTAGAAAAAATAACAGTTGGATAAAAGGAGTAAAAAAATGAAAAATATTTTACTTATTGGTCTGGGACGCTTTGGAAAACATATTGCATTGCAGCTAAACCAGATGGGGCATGAAATTATGGCAGTGGATATTAATGAAGAACGGGTAAATAAAGTCCTTCCTTTTGTTACGAATGCCCAGATTGGAGACAGCACAGATGCTCAATTTTTGGAATCTCTTGGAATAGGGAATTTTGATATTTGTTTTGTTACGATTGGTGACAGTTTTCAGAATTCACTTGAGACAACATCGCTGTTAAAAGAACTGGGAGCCAAACTCGTAATCTCCAGAGCTGAGCGAGATGTACAGGAAAAATTTCTGTTACGTAATGGCGCAGACAAGGTAGTTTATCCTGAAAAACAAGTGGCAAAATGGGCATCTATCCGTTATACAGACGATCACATTCTTGATTATATGGAAGTAGATGCTTCTCATGCAATATTTGAAGTAGAAGTTCCCCATGAGTGGATTGGAAAAACAGTAGGAGGCCTTGATATCAGAAGAAAATATGATATAAATATTCTTGCAGTAAAGAATGAGGGAGAAGTCAGTATAGCGGTATCGCCGAATACGGTTCTTATTGCCGGAAGTACGATTCTCGTGTTGGGAGATTATAAGGCAATTCAAAAATGCTTTCATATCTAAGAACAAGAGGTGATAAACGAATGGCAAAGACAGTTCTAGTATTGATCGTACTTGTGATGTTCAGTATAGGGCTTTTTATAGTATCTAAAGTTGGTGTTTTTCTTAAAGAGAGTAAAAAAGAAGTTTCTGATGAAAGAGAAGGGGTACAATTAGTAAAAATACTGGAAGGAATACCAGGTGAAAGAACAAAAGTGAATATGAATATTCAAGATAGTGTGTGGACAAAAAGACAGAAAAATCATCATCCCATATATATTGAAAAACCATCGATAAAAGATTATTTGTTGACATTTTCAATATTTGTAGGTTGTACGGTGATCGGTCTGGTTTTTCAGAAACTTCATTTCACAGATACCAATATTGTTACAGTGTATATTCTTGGCGTGCTGGTCACATCTATTGTAACGGATGGTTATCTCTGCGGTCTGGTGGGATCGTTTTTAAGTGTTGTTCTTTTTTGTTTTTTTCTTACGGAGCCAGGAATGTCCTTTCAAACATATGCAGTTGGCTATCCGGTGACATTTTTAATAATGTTGATATCTTCAGTGCTTACAGGAACTCTTGCTGCCAAATTAAAAGATCATGCCCGGTTATCTGAGCAACAGGCATTTCGTACACAGATCTTATTTGATACGGACAGATTACTTCAACAGGCGAAAAACAGTGAAGAGATTCTTTGTGTTACCTGTAAGCAGCTGGTACGTTTGTTGAATCGAGACATTGTTGCATATATTGTGAAAAATAATGATTTATCAGAAGGAAAGATGTTTTTTAATAATACTAATGAAAGAAATGGAGAATATCTGACATCTGAAGAACAGTGTGTTGCAAGATGGGCATATGAGAATGGACAGCGCGCTGGAGCAACAACAAATCATTTTAGCAGTGCAAAATGTTTGTATCTTTCGATCCGTAGTGGAGAGAGTGTCTACGGAGTGATTGGAATACCAGTTAAAAAAGATGCAATGGATTCTTTTGAATATAGCATTTTACTTTCTGTGATCAATGAATGTGCGCTTGCAATGGAAAATTCACAAAATGCAATAGAAAAAGAAAAAAATGCTATTCTGGCGAAAAACGAACAGCTGCGGGCAGACCTTTTGCGAGCAATTTCTCATGATCTGAGAACTCCGCTTTGCTCTATTTCAGGAAATGCTGATATGTTGCTGAATAATGAGAGACGTTTGGATGATATAACAAAACAACAGATATATACAGATATTTATGATGATGCAGAATGGCTTATTGGTGTTGTAGAAAATCTGTTATCTATCACAAGATTAAATGATGGAAGATTGAAAATAAAATTCACAGATCAGCTTCTCGATGAAGTTATTGCAGAATCCCTGCGACATATCAGCCGAAAGCATGATGCTTATAAGATTCAGGTGGAATGTGAAGAACTGATTCTCGCCCATATGGATGTTCGACTTATCATTCAGGTTCTTGTTAATTTGATAGATAATGCGATAAAATATACACCGCAAGGTTCAACCATATGTATTCGCGGATTAAGAACAGATGGCAGAGCGCAAATAAGTGTAGAAGATAATGGACCGGGGATTGCGGATGAAATGAAATCGCATATATTTGAGATGTTTTATACCGGAAAAACTACGATTGCTGACAGTCATCGTAGTTTGGGGCTGGGCCTTGCATTATGCCATTCGATTATTGAAGCACATGAGGGGGAATTAACACTTAAGGATAATTATCCTCATGGCTGTATTTTTGTTTTTACATTACCGTTAAGTGAGGTAACACTAAATGAATAAAACATCAATTCTTATTGTAGAAGACGATCGTCCTATACGAAATCTGATCGTAACAACATTAAAAACACATGAGTACAAATATCTTACAGCAGAAAATGGGAGAGAAGCGATTTTGGAAGCATCTTCACACAATCCGGATATCATTTTACTCGATCTGGGGCTTCCGGATATGGAAGGAGTAGATGTGATAAAAAAAATTCGTACCTGGTCCAATATGCCGATTATTGTTATCAGTGCCAGAAGTGAGGATTCTGATAAGATTGAGGCTCTTGACGCAGGTGCGGATGATTATATTACAAAACCTTTTTCGGTTGAAGAATTGCTTGCACGTATACGTGTTACACAGAGACGACTTGCGGTTATTCAGACTGGTGAGATACAGAAGACGGCTGTTTTTATTAATGGAGAACTGAAAATTGATTATACTGCCGGCTGTACTTATATGAGAGGGGAGGAGTTACATCTCACACCTATTGAATACAAACTTCTTTGCTTATTATCTCGTAATGTAGGTAAGGTGTTAACACATACTTATATTACACAACAGATATGGGGAAGATCTTCAGAAAATGATGTTGCATCTCTTAGAGTTTTCATGGCAACTTTGCGTAAAAAACTTGAATCAGATAAGAATGAAATTCAATATATTCAGACACACATTGGGATTGGGTATCGAATGCTGCGGATAGAGTAAGTAACCTTTGATTATTTAAGATATAGATAGGTAAATACAGAATTATCTGATATAATGAAGCTACTTGTATTGAAAATGAAAGAGGAGGAATAAGCAATGATTTGTGGAATGACATATTTTCAGATATGCTTGTATTTCCTGGTCTATTCTTTTGGAGGATGGGTAGTTGAAGTTATTTTTCATGCAGTTGCGCTTGGAAAAGTAATAAACAGAGGATTTCTGAACGGACCGGTCTGCCCGGTATATGGCTTTGGTGTGCTCTCTGTTTTTGCCCTGCTTAATACGATTCAAAGTGGTGGACATCAGATGAGTGAAGGAATGATCTTTGTATTTGGATTTGTTCTTGCTACAGCGGTTGAGTTGATCGCAGGATGGCTGCTTGATGTGTGTTTCCACGCAAGATGGTGGGATTATTCAGATAAACCGTTGAATTTTCATGGATATATCTGCCTGGAGTTCTCTCTGATCTGGGGTCTTGCAATCGTTATGGTAGTAAAGGTTTTTCAGAAATATGTAGAAAATCAGGCGTCTCATACACCGGCAACCTGGGAGTGGGTTGTGATAGCAATCTTATATGCAGTGTATCTGACAGACTTTATTGTAACAGTAGCAGTTATCCGTGGATTGAATAAGAAACTTACCAGATTGGATAAAGTCAGCTCAGATCTGAGAATTGTGAGTGATAAGCTTAGTGATACACTGGCAACGACTACGATTGATACAGCGCAGAAGGTTGGCGAAAGAAAGGTTCAGGCAGCACTTGCAAAAGCCGAACTGCTTGAGACGACAGCTGCCCAGAAAGAAAAAACTGTTGAAATGCTCCGTATGAAAAAAGCAGAACTTCAGGCACAGTTTGACGAGTTATCCAGTTCCATCACAAATCATACTGTATTCGGTCAGGGACGACTTCTTAAAGCTTTCCCTGAGATGAAACACAGAGATTACTTTGAGCTGATTCAGGAATTGAAGAAAAAACTGAAATAAAATGAAAATCATTTCTGACTGAGTTGTATTCTTTTGCGGTTATAAACCAGATGTAGATACATGGCATCCTGTGCCCGGAGTGGGTCATGGGATGCTATGGCATTCGTAATCTCGCGGTGAGTTTCGATGGTTTCTTCATGCGGAGGCACGAAAACTGGTTGATTCAATCCGAAAATAATCGGAGTTAATACACATATTCATATTCAGAAAAAAGCAGAACCCGGCAGTAATGCAGAGTTCTGTTTTTTGTTACAGCGAAAGAGAGAACTTGACAATTTCTCCAACTCCTATATAATTAACAATGGTAATTATCAAAGATAACTATATAGGAGCTTTTTATGACAAACGAAAAAGTTAAGAGAATGCTTGATGCATGTTATCAGGCAAAACGTATACGAGAACTGCTTCCTCCACTTCCGCAGGGAGTCATGCCGTCTTATATTCAGTATATGGATACGATCCAGAAACTGGAAAAGCAGGGAATTAAGGTGAAGATCTCAGACATCAGTGATGCAATGAATCTGCCGCGTCCGGGCGTGACCAGAACAGTAAAAGAGATGGAAGCAAAGGGATATCTTCACAAGTTTGCATCTAAGGAGGATGGACGTGTCATATATATAGCCATCACCGAAGAAGGAAAGAAGCTGTCCCAGAAATATGATAAGGATTATTTCTGGGAACTGGCGCTTTCTCTCAGTGATATTTCCGAGGAAGATGCGGATTGTATGATCCGTGCGATTGAAAAGTTCTATCAGATTATGTGCGAGAGGAGAAAAGAATATGACAAACGATAAAGCAGATTTTACACAGGGAAGCATCCTGAAAAAGCTGGTTGCATTTATGATGCCGGTTCTTGGAGCCTTGATCCTGCAGGCTGCGTATGGTGCAGTTGACCTCCTGGTCGTAGGTAGATTTGGTTCCACATCAGGGCTTTCAGCAGTTTCCACCGGAAGCCAGGTACTGAACCTGGTAACCTTTGTGGTAGTCCAGTTTGCAATGGGCATCACGGTTTTGATCGCCCGCTATCTTGGTGAAAAAAGACCGGAAAAAATCGGTGCCGTCATTGGCGGCGGTGTTGTTGTATTTACGATCATTTCTGTAGCATTGTTTTTTGTAATGGTATGCTTTGCACATCCAATTTCCGTACTGATGCAGGCACCGACTGAGGCCGTTGACCTGACATCCAGTTATGTACGGATCTGTGGAGGTGGTATCTTTTTTATTGTGGCATATAATCTGCTGTCTGCAATCTTCCGTGGACTGGGAGACAGTAAGTCACCATTACTTTTTGTACTGGTTGCATGTATCGTGAATGTGATCGGAGATATGGTTCTGGTTGCAGGCTTCCATATGGATGCAGCTGGTGCTGCGATTGCAACGGTTACAGCACAGGCACTCAGCGTTGTATTTGCCGTGCTTCTTCTTATCAAAAAAGATCTGCCGTTTACGATCAAAAAAAGTGATTTCAGACTGAACCCACAATGTAAGAGATTTCTTCAGATTGGTTTGCCACTTGCATTGCAGGAGTTCCTGACTCAGCTTTCCTTCCTGGCACTCTGTGCCTTTGTCAACCGACTTGGTCTGGAAGCCTCTTCTGGATATGGGGTGGCCTGCAAGATCGTTAACTTTGCAATGCTCGTACCAAGTTCACTGATGCAGTCCATGGCGTCCTTTGTATCCCAAAATGTAGGTGCAGGAAAGAAAAAACGTGCAAAACAGTCTATGTTTACCGGAATCGGAGTGGGACTGGTGGTTGGATGTCTGGTATTTGTGCTTGTGATGTTTAAAGGGGATGTAGTCGCAGGTATTTTCTCAACCGATGCCTCAGTTATCCAGAATGCCTTTGACTATCTGAAAGGTTTTGCACCGGAGACAATCGTAACTGCAATTCTGTTCAGTATGATTGGTTATTTCAATGGAAATAATAAGACCGTCTGGGTTATGATCCAGGGACTGGTCCAGACACTTCTGGTTCGATTGCCGTTGGCATACTATATGAGTATCCAGCCAAATGCAAGCCTGACCAAGATTGGTCTGGCCGCACCGGTGGCAACTGTGACAGGAATTATTTTGAATGTGGGATTCTTTATTTATCTGAATCGCAAAGAAAAAGCAGTTACTTCTCCATCTTCTTAAGTTCGGGCAGTACAGTACAGAGCATGGTCACAAAGCAGATGCTTCCGCCGATCACATTTGACACAGGTTCTGCCAGGAACACGCCTTTGGTTCCCATGTGCAGGGCATATGGCATCAGGTAAGTAAGCGGAACTACAATGAATACCTTGCGGAGCAGAGAGAAGAAGATTGCAAATTTCTTCTTATTCAGAGACTTAAATACAGTCTGTCCGATATACTGCAGATCCATAAAAATAAATGCAGCGAAATACTGTTTTAATGCAATCACTGCATCTTTCAGCAGCACGGTGTCGGAGCTGAAGATTCGGATCAAAAACTCCGGGATCAAAATGATCATAGTCCATGTAACAGCGGTATAGACGAGAACCATGACCGACAGTATAGCACCGGCTTTGCGTACGTGCTTGGGACGACATGCACCATAATTATAGCTTAGGATCGGAGAGGCTCCCTCATTAATGGCATGAAGAGGTGTTTCCACCAGCTGGCGTACACTGGAGACGATGGTCATAACAGAGATATAAATATCGCCACCCGCGACAGAGAGTACATTGTTGCAGCAGATTGTTACCAGACTGTTTGTCAGCTGCATGATAAAGCCGGCAGAGCCAAGACTTACAATATCTTTGGCATAAGCAGTACATTGTGAAATTTCATTTTTCCTGAGAAAGCGGACTTTTAATTCTGATTTTCTGGTAAGGAAAAATAAAACAAAAGCCGCGGACAAAGTCTGAGAGAGTATGGTGGCAATCGCAGCTCCCTGTACTCCAAAACCAAGGACAAAGATAAACAAAGGATCGAGCAGAAGGTTTGCAACAGCTCCGATGGCAACAGAAAGCATGCCGATGGTTGAATATCCCTGGGCGTTGATAAAAGGATTCATCCCGATGGAAATCATGGAAGGAATCGTTCCGATCAGGTAGATCATTATATAAGGATAAGCATAAGTAAGGGCATTCGAAGAAGCACCGAATACGACCAGGATCGGACGGGCAAACAGAAAGCCGATGAGCATCAGGAAAACACCGCAGATGCAGAGCATGGAAAAAGAAGTATCCATGATCTGGACGGCAGTGTTTTCCTGTTTTTTTCCTCGATAGATTGAAAACAGCGGTGCACCACCGGTTCCAAATAGATTGGAGAATGCCGTGATGATCACGATGATGGGGAAACAAAGTCCTACTGCGCCAAGTGCAGCAGTTCCTACTTTGGGGATTCGTGCGATATAGACACGGTCAACGATGTTATACAATAAATTTAAAATCTGAGCGACTAGCATGGGCAGAGTTGCACCTAAAATATTTCCGGTCACGCTTCCGTTTTCAAAGTCAATTCTCTTCATTTTATTCATGTCCTTTAAACGTTATTATTAACTGAGTATAGCATTTTATTAAATATATGTAAAACGCAGTGAAGTGGTAAATGTAGTGAATTAAGTAATCATTGACAGCGTTTTTTTTACGTGTTATGATGAATTCGATTTTGAGAGACGAAGATGCAGAGTAACAGACAGAGTCTTTTCAAAGCAATTGTTTTGGACCACCCGGCAGGGTTAAGGCCATACGGACAGCCGGGTCCACTGCCGATTATGGTAACTTTGGTTGCCTTATTGATTGAGTTAGAAGCTCAAATTTTATAAGTAGGTTCCTTTGATAACCGAGATGCGCCCAAAGCGCAGACTTGTGAAACGATCAATAAGAGTAGTAAAAGTATGATTGCTATATAGACTCTGATACGCATGCGGATATAGATCAAACGCAGGTTTGTGGCTTAGTGCCCTGACCTGCTTTTTTTTGTGTAATAGGAAATTACTCCGTAATGTTCCTATTACACAAAAACGCTCCGCGA
>JAERMT010000823.1_pt1 | contig 11799 bp, 11 predicted proteins | sample 9267081 | NCBI WGS metagenome assembly JAERMT01 (sample SAMN17071939, study PRJNA684904) | human gut metagenome | isolation source: diarrhea sample from child under the age of five | host: Homo sapiens | place: South Africa: Mafikeng, Mafikeng Provincial Hospital | collected 2019-09
AAGAATGGCTGGTAGGCAAACATGGCAGGAAATCTGCCAATGAATGTGTGAAATGTGGTAAGTGGGAAGAAGTATGTCCGCAGCATATTAAGATTAGAGATGAGCTGGAGAAAGTTGCAGCAGAACTTTTGGGATAAATTGCTATAGATAAGAGTAGAAAAGAGGAGTGAAACATGAAGTTCGATAAAGAAAAAATGCGCTTATACGCAATAACGGACCGTCACTGGCTTAATGGGCGGAGCCTTAAGGAAGTGGTAAAGGAGAGTCTGGATGGAGGCGTAACCTTTCTGCAGCTCAGGGATAAAAATTCAGATGATGAAACTTTCCTGCAGGAAGCAGCTGAACTTCAGGAATTATGCAGAGATTATAAGGTTCCTCTGATCATAAATGACAATGTGGAAATTGCTTTGAAGATGAATGCAGATGGTGTTCATGTAGGGCAGAGTGATATGGAAGCAGGTGCTGTGCGTGAGAAACTTGGACCGGATAAAATCCTGGGAGTTTCGGCACGAACGGTAGAGCAGGCATTGCTTGCACAGGAGCGTGGTGCAGATTATCTCGGGGTGGGTGCAGTATTTGCAACCGGCTCAAAAGCAGATGCGGCAGAACTTCCTCATGAAACACTGAAGGCAATCTGTGAAGCGGTATCTATCCCTGTGGTAGCAATCGGGGGGATCACAGCAGAAAATATATCTCAGCTAAAGGGAACAGGGATTTGCGGTGTGGCAGTGATCAGTGCCATTTATGCTCAGAATAACATTAAAGAAGCAGCAGAAGAACTGAAAGAGGCAGTAGATAAGATTGTATGATAGCAGAAATGAGAGGAAGACAATTATGAGAACTGCACTGACGATCGCAGGAAGTGATTCCAGCGGAGGCGCCGGAATCCAGGCAGATATTAAGACAATGATCATAAATGGTGTATATGCCATGAGCGCCATTACCGCATTAACTGCACAGAATACAACCGGTGTACAGGCAATATTAAATGTAACACCGGAATTTCTGGGGCAGGAATTGGATTCTGTTTTTCAGGATATTTATCCGGATGCGGTAAAAATCGGAATGGTATCAGATAAAGATCTGATTCATGTAATAGCAGAGAAACTGAAACAATATAAAGCGGAAAACATTGTTGTGGATCCTGTTATGGTTGCAACAAGCGGTGCCAAGCTGATCAGTGATGATGCAGTGGAGATATTGAAGCAGGAACTGTTTCCACTGGCTGATGTGCTTACTCCGAATATTCCGGAGGCAGAGGTTCTGGTTGAAATGTCAGTGACCAATGCAGAGGAAATGATAGAGGCTGCCGGAAAGATTTCTGAGACATATCATTGTGCAGTACTTTGCAAAGGCGGACACAGCATTAATGATGCAAATGATCTGCTTTACTATGATGGAAAATATTGCTGGTTTGAAGGAAAGCGTATCGATAATCCAAACACACATGGAACAGGCTGTACGTTGAGCAGTGCCATTGCTTCCAATCTTGCAAAGGGATATGACCTGCAGACTGCTGTAAAACGTTCCAAACAGTATATTTCAGGAGCACTGGCGGCAATGCTTGACCTGGGAAAGGGAAGTGGCCCTATGGATCATGGATTTGCAATCCGAAATGAATATGTGAAAGAAAGTGAAAAGTGAGAATAGCTATGGAAGACAACAAAAAGAAAGGCCTCGGAATGGTTCTGGAAGGTGGAGGTATGCGGGGACTGTATACAGCCGGAGTTCTGGATGAGCTGATGGAGCAGGGGATTTATGCAGATTCTACAGTTGGCGTTTCCGCCGGTGCAATTTTTGGATGTAATTATAAGTCCCGCCAGATTGGACGAACCCTTCGTTATAATACTAGATTCTGCAAAGACAAAAGATACATGGGACTGAAAAGCTGGATCACTACCGGCGATCTTTACAGCAAAGATTTTGCATATGGGGAGGTGCCCTGGAAGTTGGATGTTTTTGACACAGAGACATTTGCCAGATCCCCCATGAAGTTTACGGTTGTATGTACAGATATTGAAACAGGAAAGCCCTGCTATCAGGAATGCAGAATGGGAGACAGGCTGGATGTGGAATGGATGCGCGCATCAGCTTCCCTGCCACTGGCCGCCAGACCGGTAAAGTTGAATGGAAGAATGTATCTGGACGGAGGCATCTCAGATCCGATACCTGTAAACTGGATGCTTTCACAGGGGTATGAGAAAAATGTGGTAGTCTGTACCCGTCATCCGGGATACAGAAAAGAACATAATAAGCTGATGCCGCTGCTCAGACTGAAGTTCAGGGAGTATCCGGAGCTTGTAAAGCTTCTGGATGAACGTCATATTCAGTATAACCGTATGCTGGATAAAATCGCATATCTGGAAAAAGAGGGCAGGATCCATGTTATCCGCCCGGACAGAGACATCAGTGCAAAACCGGTTGAGCGTGATCCCGCCCATTTAAAGGAGATTTATGAGGTGGGACGGAGAGTAATGAAAGCTGATATGGAGAAACTGAAGGCGTATTTGGCAGAATAATATAAAAGGGATATTTTCAGAAACGTTATGTGACTGAAGATATCCTTTTTTCTTTAAACAGATGAAATATAACAGTATAAAACAGTTGACAACAGTTACATACTGTTATATACTGTTTGCAGATGGAGGAGAAACATATGCATATAATAATCAATAATTCATCCATGGTACCTATTTATGAACAGATCATAGACCAAATTAAGTCTGCGATTATCAGAGGAGAGTTACAGCCGGACACTGTATTACCTTCAGTACGCAGTCTGTCAAAGGAACTGAAGATCAGTGCCCTGACTGTGAAGAAGGCCTACGACAATCTGGAAGAAGAGGGATTTACCGTCACTGTTCATGGAAAAGGAACCTACGTTGCAGCCACAAATAAAAACCTGATGAGGGAAGAACAGCTCAAAGAAGTAGAACATGATCTGGAGCAGGCAATTATGAAGGGCAGAAGAAGTGGACTGGACGATAAGGAAATCAGAAATCTTTTTGAAATGATCATGGAGGACTAAGATATGTTGAAAATTAGTCATTTGCAGAAAAATTACAGAGGTTTTTCGCTGGACTGTTCTATGGAAGTACAGCCTGGGATGATTACAGGACTTATTGGAAGAAATGGTTCCGGGAAATCCACCACATTTAAAGCTCTGCTTGGCCTGATTCATCCGGATGGCGGAGAGATAGAGGTCTTTGGGAAAAAGGCAGAAGAGCTTAAGCCGGAGGATAAGCAGAAACTGGGAGTTGTTTTTGCAGATTCAGGCTTCAGTATGTATCTGACAGCAGCGGGCGTGGCAAATATCATGAAAAGCATATATCCAGATTTTGACAGAGAGAAATTCCTGCAGCAGTGCAGAAGATTCAATCTGCCCACAGACAAGAAAATCAAAGAATTTTCCACTGGTATGAAAGCAAAGTTTAAAGTACTGGCAGCATTAAGCCATAAGGCAGAACTGCTGATTCTGGATGAGCCCACAGTTGGTCTGGATGTGATTGCCAGGGATGAGGTGCTGAACATGCTGAGAGAATATATGGAAGAAAATGAAAGCAGTTCTATTCTGATCAGTTCCCATATTTCATCAGATCTGGAGAGTCTTTGTGACGATTTTTATATGATCCATGCCGGAAAAATTATCCTTCATGAGGATACAGATGTACTGCTGTCAGATTATGCAGTTCTTAAAGTTTCAGAAGAAGAGTATGAAAAACTGGATCAGCAATACCTTATTAAGATCCGGAAAGAGGCTTATGGATACAGATGTCTGACAAACCAGAAACAATTTTATATGGAAAATTATCCGGATGTTGTAATTGAGAATGGAAAGATTGATGATCTGGTAGTGATGATGGAGGAACAGGTATGAAGGGATTATTTGTAAAGGATATAGAACTGATGAAACAGCAGAAACAGTTTTTTATCCTGGTTATTGTAATGGGAGTCATCCTGAATCTGGCAGGAAGCGGAAGTATCAGTTTTGCTACAGGATATTTTACGTTTGTCACAGCAATTTTTGCCATTACGACTATAAGTTATGATGAGTTTGATAATGGTCTTGCATTTCTTATGACCTTGCCGGTTACCAGAAAACAATATGTGGCAGAGAAATATCTGCTGGGAGCAGGGCTTACGGCTGCAGCGTGGGGAATTACAACGATAACGGGAGTGATCTGCAAAGGCGTGGCAGAGCTTCAGGGGGACCTGAGTGAGACTATCATCGACAGCCTGATATACATTCCACTGGCACTTCTTATGTTGACGGCATCACTCCCGCTTGTAATACATTTTGGAGCGGAAAAAGGACGTTATATTGCAATGGTCATGTGGGCTATTATAATTGCCGTAGTTTATAGTCTGATAAAAACAATTGGACTTTCAGCAGACGCAGTCGATGCATGGCTGAATGGACTGAACCGGGGAATGGTATTGGCCGGAGTTGTATTATTTACAGTAATTGTATATATGGGGTCTTTTTGGATTGGTGTCCGGCTTATGGAGAAGAAAGAATTCTGATGTGTCTCGAATATGGTTGTAATTATAAAAGCAGTGTGCTAAAATTGTATCAGCGTAATTGAATAAGCTGTTAAGTGAACATTATCATATGCAGATTTTGTGTATGGTAATGTGAGAGGGAATCAGGTGAAATGCCTGAACGGTTGCGGCCACTGTATACAGAAAAAAGCGGGATTGTAATATGTCATTGCATAAATATGTGAGAAGGCGGAATCCGGCTGCCAGAGAGTATCTGGAAATATTTCTGATACAACATTCATGAACTGCTGAAGCATGGATGTTGTATCAGTTTTTATTTTGTGGAAACTTTCTGTGATCTGTGAGTCAGGAAACCTGCCTGACAGTGTAAAGAAGGAGCTTCCGTAAAAAGTATCCGTTATTTTTATCACTTCTATTTTACTTTTTCTGAAGTTCCATCTTTTCGGTTACACGAACAAGTAAACGACATATACGAAAAGAGAGGAAGTCAAATGAAAAACAGGTATTTATCTACAAGAATTATGGCAATTATGATGGCAGCAGCTATGGTAGTTTCCGCAGCTCCGGCAGCTTTTGCAGCAGAGAGAGCAGACTCTGAGACGATCAAAGAGGACAACCAGCCGGCAGCAGATGCAGATGCAGACGCACAGGATTCAGCAGATGCAGATAAAACAGCAGACGCAGAAGGTACAAAGACAGAATATCCTCTGACCATCACAACCTATGATTATGATGGAAATGAAATTGAAACAACCTATGAAAAGGCACCGGAGAAAGTTCTTGCTGTATATCAGGGAAGCATTGAAACCATGCTTGCACTTGGCCTGGAAGACCGTCTGGTAGCTACTGCAGGTCTTGACAATGAAGTTCCGGATGAACTTAAAGATGCATTTTCAAAAACAAATTATCTTGATGAATTTACCCCATCCCTTGAGACTGTAACGATGTTGGAGCCAGACATGATCTTATCCTGGAGTTCCCTGTTCTCTGATAAAAACCTCGGAAATGTAACAGACTGGATCGACAAAGGCTGCAACACCTATTACAACACAAACACACGCCCTGACGGAGACAGAACTCTGGAAAATGAATTTACAGATATTTTAAACCTTGGAAAGATTTTTGATGTACAGGACAAAGCACAGGCAATCGTAGATGATGCAAAGGCAGTGATCGATAAAACTCTTACAGCAACAGCAGATGTAGAAGAGAAACCAAGCGTAATGGTTCTGGAACCTCTTGGAGAAGATATCACAAACTATGGTGCAAAGAGCCTTGGTGGAGATATGGTAACACAACTGGGTGCGACTCTGGCAAACCCGGATGCATCTACAGTTGGAAAAGAAGATATTATTGCAGCAAATCCTGACGTAATTTTTGTAGTATATATGCCATATGCAGGAGATGATCCAGAAACAGTTAAGAATGACCAGCTTGCAGTTATTCAGGATGACGAAGCACTTCAGAGTCTTGACGCTGTAAAGAACGGTCGTGTTTATCCGATCATGCTCAGCGAGATGTATGCAAGTGCAACACGTACACAGGATGGAATCGAAACATTTGCAAAAGGATTATATCCAGACGTTAATCTTGACTGATTGAGGAAAATACAGTGAAAGAACAGGTTTCACAGACAAAAAAAGGCAATGTGTTCAGAGCATCCATGTATGTGGCAGTCCTCATCGGGCTTGCCGGATTTCTTATTTTTTCCATACTTGCGGCGATTACTTTTGGTAATGCTGATCTGTCGCTGAAGGATGTGTACAGTGTCATTGTTTATAAATTATTTCATATAAAAAGTCTGTCTGCCTATGCAGAAGGTGCAATTCACGATGTTGTATGGCTGATCCGACTGCCCAGAGTCCTGTTGGCTCTGGCAGTTGGAATGGCTCTTTCTGTATGTGGCGTAGTAATGCAGGCAATCGTGCAGAACCCGCTGGCAGATCCGTATGTACTTGGTATTTCATCCGGTGCATCTCTTGGTGCAACACTGGCGATCATGCTTGGAATCGGAAGCTTTCTTGGTGGAAACTCTGTCGGAGTTACTGCTTTTATTGGCGCGATGATCACCTCCTTTGCAGTTATTGCTATTGCAAATATGGGAGGAAAGGCAACATCAGCTAAGCTGATCCTTGCCGGAATGGCGGTCAGTGCGGTGTGCTCTGCTTTTTCAAATTTTGTTATTTACATTACGAATGACAAAAATGCAGCTACGGAAGTTATGAAATGGAGCATGGGAAGTCTTGCAGGGGCAAGCTGGGCCAGAGTAGGTGTGATGCTTCCGGTTACTCTGATATGTGTGGTCATCTTCTGGACGCAGTATCGAAACCTGAATCTGATGCTTTTGGGAGATGAAGTTTCTATCACACTTGGAACAGATTTACACAGATTGAGAACATTTTACCTGATCGTTGCTTCTGTAATGATTGGATTTGCAGTATATTGTGCTGGCGTGATTGGATTTGTAGGACTTGTGATTCCTCATGTAGTCAGGATTCTGTTTGGAACTGACCACAGAAGATTACTTCCACTGAGCGCACTTCTTGGCGCGTCTTTTCTGATCTGGTGTGATGTGGCATGTCGTGTGATCCTGAAGAATTCTGAGATGCCGATTGGTGTGCTGGTATCAATTATCGGTGCTCCATGCTTTATTTATCTGCTTGTGCGGAAATCCTATGGATTTGGAGGTAGCAAGTAATGAAGATCACTACAAAAGATATTCAGGTTGGATTTCACGCCCGACAGATATTAAAAGGCATTTCCATAGAGTCACAGGACAAAGAACTGGTAGGAATCATCGGGCCAAATGGAAGCGGAAAGTCGACGTTGTTAAAATGTATCTACCGTATTCTGAAGCCAGATGCAGGTGCTGTTTATCTGGATGGAGAGGAACTTCATTCTATGAGTGTCAAGAGTTCTGCAAGGAAAATGGCGGTTGTGGCACAGCATAATTACTACAATTTTGATTTCACAGTGCGAGAGGTTGTTCTTATGGGACGTGCACCACATAAAAAAACACTGGAACGAGATAATGCGAAAGATTATCAGATTGTGGATGAAGCATTGAAAACAGTGCAGATGGAGACGTTTGCAGACCGCACATTCTCGACTCTTTCAGGTGGAGAACAGCAGAGAGTAATTCTGGCAAGGGCACTGGCACAGCAGACACCTGTACTGATTCTTGACGAGCCGACGAACCATCTGGACATTACACATCAGATCATGCTGATGGAACTGGTAAAGAAGTTGAATGTGACAGTTATTTCCGCTATTCATGACCTGAATATTGCTGCGGCGTACTGCGATAAGATTTATGTGCTGAAAGATGGGGTACTGGAAAGCTATGGAACTCCACAGGAAGTACTCACTCCTGAACTGATCCGTAGAATTTATAAGGTAGAAGCGGAAGTTGTATATGATAGTCGCGGGAAAATGCATATTTTGTTTTTGTAATGTGGACAATGTCCATTAATCGAAAGAGTTTGTAGCAAATTTAATAAAAAGAATCTAAAATGCCTTGAAAAAGAGAGTAAGCAATGCTAAGATAAATCCAAAGCATATTTCTCTTATATTTCAAGGCATTTTTGCCGTCTGATCATTCTAATCACATTTCAGAAATCCATGCTTTTAAATCCAATTAATTATGAAAAGCAGGAGCTGAGAAGTGATAAGAATAGCACAATATGTTCTTTGACTCCTGCGGAAAACAGGAGGTATTGCCAATGGCAAAAAGAAAGAACAAAAAAATTACTGTGAAAAGAAACCGATTGAAAGGCAACACAGCAACTGCAAACCGTAAGTGCAAAGATACAGTATTCCGTATGCTGTTTTCAGACAGAAAGAATCTGTTGTCACTGTATAACGCAATCAATGAAACTTCCTATACAGAGGCAGCTCAATTAGAGATTGTGACACTTGAAAATGCAATCTATATGGGAATGAAGAATGATCTGGCGTTTATTATAAATACGAATCTGTTTCTGTATGAACATCAGTCTACATATAACCCGAACATGCCTTTAAGAGATTTGTTCTACATTTCCAGTGAATATCAGAAACTGGTGGATTGGAAATCTCTGTATACATCAACAAGACTGAGAATACCCACACCGAATTTTATCGTGTTTTATAATGGAACAGAGAAAAAAGAAGACCGTTGGGTAGATTATCTGTCAGAATCGTATGAGAATATGTCAGGAGAGCCAAATCTTGAACTGAAGGTTATTACATTAAATATAAATGTAGGGCATAATAAAAAACTGATGGAAGAATGCCAGACATTAAGGGAATATGCTCAGTATGTTGCGAAAGTACGCAGATATTCTGAAGAAATGGAACTGAATACGGCTGTAGAATGTGCGGTAAGTGAGAGTATTCAGGAGGGAATTTTAAAAGAATTTCTGCAAAAGAATCGTGCGGAGGTTATTGCTATGAGTATATTTGAATATAACGAAGAAGAAGAAAAAAGAAAACTTAGGAAAGCGGAGTATGAAGCAGGCGTGATGAGTGCTAAAAAAGAAATAGCAAATTCACTTGTTGAAATGGGATTGTCTATACAACAGATTGCACAGGGAATAAAGGTAGAGGAAAAAACTGTACGTCAATGGCTGGATGAAAAAGAAAAATGTAAATAAAAAATGGATAGGGTTCTACATGAAAGTGAAGAAACTGCCATAGAGTGGATGAAAGAAAAAATTTAATATAAGATAAAAATTGAGAAAGAGTCTGCATTTATGACTGTTGCAGACTCTTTTTGTATTTAAAAGCAGAACTACAATGGATTTCTCTTTATCATTGTGTTAAGATTATACTTTGTTAGAGTAATTTAATTTTAATATTATTTATGGAAGAAACATTGACTCATAAAGAAAAAGGAGTTTAGAAATACAATGGAGAAACTTGTCATTGGTATCCTTGCCCACGTAGATGCAGGTAAGACTACGTTGTCGGAGGGAATTTTATATTTAACGGGAAAAATCCGTAAGCTGGGGCGTGTGGATCATAAGGATGCTTATTTGGACACTTATAATCTGGAACGGGAACGAGGAATTACGATTTTTTCCAAGCAGGCGGAGTTTGAACTGGGGAACAGGGGGATAACTCTTCTGGATACGCCGGGGCATGTGGATTTCTCGGCGGAAATGGAGAGGACACTGCAGGTTCTGGATTATGCCATTCTTGTGATAAATGGAGCGGATGGTGTGCAGGGGCATACCATGACCTTATGGAGACTTCTGGCAAGATACCAGATCCCGACGTTCCTGTTTATCAATAAAATGGACCAGGATGGAACTGATAAAGAGAAACTTTTGGCAGAATTAAAGAAGCGATTAAGTGATAATTGCGTTGATTTCACCTGGGAAAAATCAGCTCTGCAGTCTCAGTTTCTGGAAGATGTTTCTGTCTGCGATGAAGAACTGCTTGAAAAATACCTGGAAACAGAGGAAATATCAACATCAGATATCCGAAAAGTAATCAAAGAGCGAAAACTTTTCCCATGTTTTTTTGGTTCTGCTCTGAAAATGACAGGTGTAGAAGAATTCCTCCATGGACTGGAAAAATACTGCGAGACACCGACATATCCGTCTGAGTTTGGTGCAAAAGTATTCAAGATTGCCAGAGACGATCAGGGCAATCGTTTAAGCTATATGAAAATCACCGGAGGAACCCTGAAGGTAAAGGAACTTCTCACAGATACAGAGAAAGCGGATCAGATCCGCATCTATTCCGGTGCGAAATTTGAGCTTGCAAAGGAAGCACCTGCAGGAACCATCTGTGCAGTAACAGGACTTTCCCAGACACATCCGGGACAGGGCTTTGGAATTGAACGGGAATCCGAGATGCCGGTTCTGGAACCTGTATTAAATTACAGGATTCTGCTTCCCGAGGACTGTGATGTTCACCAGATGCTTAAGAAACTCAAAGAGCTGGAAGAGGAGGAACCGGAGCTTCACATTGTATGGAACGAACAGCTAGGAGAAATCCATGCCATGTTGATGGGTGAGGTTCAGATTGAGATATTAAAGCATCTGATCTGGGAGCGTTTCCACGTAGCAGTAGAGTTTGGCACAGGAAATATCGTATATAAAGAAACAATCGCAGAGCCGGTAGAAGGTGTAGGTCATTTTGAACCGCTGCGTCATTATGCAGAAGTACACCTGCTTCTGGAACCGGGAGAGCCGGGAAGCGGTCTGCAGTTTTTTACTGCATGCAGTGAGGATGTGCTGGACCGTAACTGGCAGCGTCTGATTCTGACTCATCTGGAAGAAAGGGAGCACCCGGGAGTACTGACCGGTTCTCCGATTACGGATATGCAGATTACATTGATCACAGGACGCGCCCATCTGAAACATACAGAGGGTGGCGATTTCCGGCAGGCGACGTACAGGGCTGTGCGGCAGGGATTAAAGAAAGCAAAGAGTGTCCTGCTTGAGCCATATTATGAGTTCAGACTTGAGATTCCGGGAGATATGATAGGGCGTGCTATGACTGATATTCAGAAAATGAATGGAACCTTCCAGCAGCCGGAAGCAGATGAGGATGATATGATGGTTCTGAAAGGCAGTGCACCTGTATCAATGATGCGAGATTATCAAACCCAGGTAACCTCCTATACAAAGGGACGCGGCAGATTATTTTGTTCATTAAAAGGCTATGCACCATGCCAGAATCAGGATGAGATTGTAGAGGAGATTGGATATGATTCCGAACGTGACCTGGATAATCCCACAGGTTCTGTATTCTGTGCTCATGGAGCAGGATTTGTGGTACCATGGCATGAAGTAGAGGATTATATGCACTTAGAGGGTGTCGACGAGTCTGAGCTGGGTGGTACCATACCGAAGGGTGAAGAAAGTATAGCAGGAAACAGGAATGGAAGGAATCAGGGAGATTCAGTTTATTGCCCGCCAAAGAATGCCGGCGTAGGAAGCTATGAGGATGAGGAAGAGCTGAAAGCCATTTTCGAGCGCACATTCGGACCGGTCAAGCGTTACAAAGAACCACAGTTTAAGAGAACATTTTCTGCAAAATCTGACAGCGGCAGCTATTACCGCAACAGTTCCTCTGCCAAGAAGAAAGAAAAAGAATATCTCCTTGTAGATGGATATAACATCATTTATGCCTGGGAAGATTTAAAAGAGCTGGCAGATGCAAATCTCCATGCAGCCCAGACAAAACTGATGGATATTCTGAGTAATTATCAGGGCTTTAAGAAATGTACGTTAATTCTTGTATTTGACGCTTACAAGATAGAGGGCCATGCAGAGGAAGTGATCACCTATCATAACATTCATG
>JAERMT010001210.1_pt1 | contig 11757 bp, 10 predicted proteins | sample 9267081 | NCBI WGS metagenome assembly JAERMT01 (sample SAMN17071939, study PRJNA684904) | human gut metagenome | isolation source: diarrhea sample from child under the age of five | host: Homo sapiens | place: South Africa: Mafikeng, Mafikeng Provincial Hospital | collected 2019-09
CCGTGGCTATAAACCAAACACAGATGTCCATATCGGTCAGCTCAAACGAGCCCTGAAACTTTTGCACAAAGCGAAACGACCATTATTCCTTGCAGGCGGTGGAGTAGTAATTTCCCGTGCTCACGAAATCTTCCGCGAAGCAGTAGAGAAAACAAACGTACCGGTTGTCACAACAGTCATGGGAAAAGGCGCAATCCCGACAGACCATCCGCTTTATATCGGAAACCTTGGTATGCATGGTGCTTATGCTGCAAATATGGCAGTAAGCAACTGTGATGTACTCTTTTCCATCGGAACACGATTCAATGATCGAATCACGGGAAAACTCCATGAATTTGCACCACATGCACAGATTATACATATCGATATTGATACAGCATCCATTTCCCGAAACATTCAGGTAGACATTCCGATCGTTGCTGATGCAAAAGAGGCCATCACAAAAATGAACGAATATGTACAGGAATGTTCCACAGGAAAATGGCTGGATCAGATTAAGAAATGGAAACTGGAACATCCACTTGTTATGCGCCCGAATGACGTATTAAGTCCGATGGATATTCTGAAAGAAATCAACAACCAGTTTGAGAATAGCATTATTGTCACAGACGTAGGACAGCACCAGATGCTTGTTTCCCAGTATGCAGAAGTTACAGAAGGAAAGCAGATGATCATGTCTGGTGGACTTGGAACCATGGGATATGGACTTCCGGGCGGTATCGGTGCCAAGATTGGAAATCCTGACAGACCGGTTATCGTAATTTCCGGTGACGGTGGTGTACAGATGAACATTCAGGAACTGGCAACAGCAGTTCTTGAAGAACTTCCGGTTATCCTTTGTATCTTTAATAATGAGTACCTTGGTATGGTACGTCAGTGGCAGAAGCTTTTCTATGGCAAACGTTATGCAATGACCAACCTGCGTGCCGGAGCTCTTTCCCGCCGTACAGAAGGCATGGAATATCCACAGTATACGCCAGATTTCATCAAGCTTGCAGAAAGTTACAGAGCGAAGGGAATCCGTGTTACTAAGAAAGAAGAAATTGCAGCCGCTTTTGAAGAAGCGAAGAAAAACACGAAAGCACCTACAGTAATTGAATTTATCATTGATCCGGAAGAGATGGTTTACCCGATGATCAAACCAGGCGGAACTCTGGAAGATATGATTATGGATTGTTAATCAGGAGGATTCGATATTATGGATAAAGGAATGAAAAAAAGATGGATTTCTCTCTATGTTGAGAACCAGGTAGGTGTTCTGTCAAAAATTTCCGGACTTTTTTCCGGAAAAAGTTATAATCTGGACAGCCTTACCGTAGGTACTACTGAAGATCCTACAGTATCTCGAATGACTATCGCAACAGTCAGCGATGACGAAACTTTTGAGCAGATCAAAAAACAGTTAAACCGTATGATTGAAGTAATCAAAGTTATCGATTTTACTGATGTATTTGTTCGTATGAAAGAGATTCTGTACATCAAAGTATTTAACTGTTCCAAAGAAGACAAAGTAGAACTTTTCCAGATCGCAGAAACTTTCAAGGCAAAAGTTATCGACTATGGCAAAGACAGCCTGTTGCTTGAATTTGTTCAGACAGCAACCAAGAACGATGCAGTTGTAAAACTGATCAAAGAAGAATTCCACAGGATTGAAGTTGTCCGTGGAGGAAGTGTTGGAATCGAATCTATCAGTATGATGGAAAGATAGGAGCACTATATGGCAAAAAAGAAAATCTATGCGGTAAGAAAAGGACATAAAACCGGTTTATTTAATACCTGGGCAGAATGTCAGAAGGCAACTGCGGGGTATTCAGGTGCGGAGTTCAGAGGTTTTACTGAGAAAGAAGAAGCACTGGCTTTTCTGAACATGGAAACGACGAAAACGGTGTCAGGAGATAAAGCAAAAGAGGCAGCAGGAGTTGTCGAAGTACCTGAAAATATGGTGATTGCCTATGTGGATGGAAGCTTTGAAAAGAGTATCGGCAGATATGCGTTTGGCTGCGTACTCCTTACGCCTGATGGCCAGGAAATCCGGGAGTCCGGGAGTGGAAGTGATCCGGCTGGAGTTGCGATCCGAAATGTGGCAGGAGAGATGCTAGGCGCTATGAATGCAGTGAAATGGGCACAGGAGAATGGTTATCCTGCAGTAGAAATCCGTTATGACTATGAAGGTGTGGAAAAATGGGTGACAGGTGTATGGAGAGCGAAGACACCACTCACCAGTAAGTATGCAGTTCACATGCAGGAAGCTGGAAAGAAGATTCAGATTTCTTTCTGCAAAGTAGCCGCTCATACGGGAAATCATTATAACGAGGAAGCCGATCAGCTTGCAAAGAGTGCACTGCTTCGCACAGATGAAGAAGTAAAAATAGTATAGAAATTTCCTGAAAAAACAAAAGATAATAGAAGAAAAGAGCAAAAATATGTGATACACTAGGATTTGCCGGTAAGTTGATAAACAAGTCAATTTACCGGCAAATTGTTGATTGCTCATGAAAAATTATGAAATGTTACAAGGACTGCTTTAACCGAATCAAGCAAGATATGAAAGCTGGCTGTAAATATTCATTTGATGAGACAACAAATATATAACGAAGGAGGAGAATTACATCAGATGAAAACAAACTACAATAAGACGCTGCAGGCATGTTTTGTAGGATATGTCGTGCAGGCAATCGTCAACAACTTTGTTCCGTTGCTGTTTCTGACATTTCAGAGCAGCTATGGAATATCATTACAGAAGATCACGCTTCTGGTTACTTTTAATTTTGGCATTCAGCTGCTTGTTGATCTGGCATCTATCGGATTTGTAGACAGAATCGGTTACCGCGCATCTATGGTTATTGCGCATGGGATGGCGGCAGCAGGGTTAATCTTACTGACGATTTTACCTGAAGTTTTCGCAGATCCATTCTGGGGGCTGCTTGTTGCTGTTATGATTTATGCAATTGGAGGAGGCTTACTTGAGGTGTTAGTAAGCCCGGTTGTAGAGGCCTGCCCGACAGATAATAAAGAGAAAGCGATGAGTCTTCTGCATTCTTTTTATTGCTGGGGACATGTGGGAGTAGTGCTTCTTTCCACATTATTTTTCAGGATTTTTGGCATAGAAAACTGGAAATATATGGCTCTTGTATGGGCACTGATTCCAATCGCAAACGGCGTACTTTTCACCAGAGTTCCGATTGCTCCATTGCTGGATGAAGGGGAAGAAGGACTGTCTATGGTAGAACTTTTTAAGAAAAAAATCTTCTGGGTTCTGATGTTGATGATGCTCTGTGCAGGAGCCAGTGAACAGGCAGTCAGCCAGTGGGCGTCTACTCTTGCTGAGAAGAGTTTTGGAATCAACAAGACCATCGGAGATCTGGCAGGTCCTATGGCATTTGCGATTCTCATGGGAAGCTCCAGAGCTTTCTATGGAAAGTTCGGCGATAAGATCAATCTCGAACATTTTATGCAGTATAGTGCGATTTTGTGCATGATTTCCTACCTGATGATCGCATTTATTCCCGTACCGGCACTTGGAATCCTGGGCTGTGCAGTCTGCGGTTTATCCGTCGGCATCATGTGGCCGGGAACATTTAGTATGGCAGCAGCGTCTGTGAAGAGAGGCGGAACTGCATTATTTGCACTTCTTGCACTGGCAGGTGATGTGGGATGTTCTTCAGGGCCTACTTATGTGGGAATGATTTCCGGTACACTGAATGATAATCTGAAAATGGGAATTTTCGCGGCACTTGTTTTTCCGATATTAATGATAGTAGGAATTAATCTGATTTCCGGGATGAGAAAGAAGAATATATAGGAAATATAGCAGACTACTGAATGGTTACAAAATATTTCAAAAGAACATTGTAAAATATAGAAGGTTTTGGTATACTAAATTAGCTTTACGGAGGAAAAACAATGGGAGAATGGATTAAGAAAATCAACTGGAAATTTGTTCTTGTAATGATCATAGGAAATATCATTTTGGGACTTGGAATTGCAATTTTTAAACTTTCCGGACTTGGAAATGACCCTTTCAGTGGAATGGCAATGGCATTGGCTGAATGTGTGGGAATTGAATATGCAAGATTTGTAATTTTGATGAATATAGGATTTTTCATAATAGAAATCATCTGGGGAAGAAAGCTGATCGGATTGGGAACAATCGTAAATGCGTTGCTTCTTGGATACATAGTGACTTTTTTCTACAATCTGATCACATCAGTGACCGATGCACCACAGCAGATGGCAATGAGGGTGCTGACTGTGTGTATTGGTGTTATCATCACAAGTCTTGGAATTTCCATGTATCAGCTTCCAAAGCAAGGGGTTGCACCATATGACAGTATTTCACTGATCATGACAGAGAGATGGCCGAAGATTCCGTACTTCTGGTGCAGGGTATCAAATGATGCAATAAGTGCACTGGTGTGCTATCTTGCAGGCGGAATCGTGGGGCTTGGAACTTTAGTCAGCGCATTTGGATTCGGACCATTTGTACAGTTTTTTGACACACACTTTACATCAAAAGTGTTGGCGAAACTTAATAAATAAGACAACTATTTAAGTGATAAACTGTATAGCAACTATTCAGTGTAGAGGCACATAGCGGAAGCGGATTACGAATATCCGATTGACCAGTTTCTGTACAGTGAGGTGCAGAACAATTACGACATGAAAAAAAGACTGTCTTGTATATACTTTATTCGAACAAGAATAGGTATATACAGAGACAGTTTTTTTATTCAAAAAACAGTTATGAATGTCTGATACTAATATCACCATAATCAGACTTGACAGTCAGGTGATTTTGAGAGTTGGAAGATTCCTTCTGGTAGGTGCTTTTATCATCTGCAGATATAATTTTTCCATTTAATTCATCTGGAATATCAATGTCACCCATATTAGTATCCAGGCTAAATACCAAAGCGTTGAGATATTTTTCAGGAACAGACAGATCAATGTCACCCATTTTTGAAGTAATCTGGCAATTATTATTAAATGAAACATTGGAAAGCTCTGCATCACCGGAGGATAGTGCAAGAGTACTGTCTGTAAAATTGGATTCTTCTGCAGACAGATCACCGAGAGAAGCATCCAGTTTCATATTTTCCAGAGAACTGTCAATGATAGAAATGTCACCATCTTTATCAGATATTGCTCCTCTTTTGGTCTGAAGACTCCTAAGTGAGATGTCACCTGTATTTGTTTGTAGATGGAAGTTCTGACAATTTAGTGAATCAAGTGTAAAATCTCCTTTATTCATCTGGCAGGAAAAGTTTTCAAGAGTCTGCTCATGTGGAATGTAGACGATAATCTGATTCTCAAGCATATCAGTATCGTCAGAAACATGACCATCTGTTAGGAACTCCTGTAGGAAACCGATATCAATCTGCAAATAACCAGATGCAGTTTTTCCATTTTTTTCCGACATGTTCAGAGTACCATTTTCTACCTGCCAGGAAACAGGAATTACACCTTTTACTGTTTCAACATTATAAGAGAGATAATAATTTTCGTCATCAGATTCCCGGATTGAGAAATCCATATGTTTCAGATCAGCATTTAAATTCTGGAAAGAATCGATTTTTTCCTTTTCCAGAATGGCATGGTTGCTATCAGATTTCTCAGAAGAAAAAGATCCGTTATAAGTATTTAAATCCGTATTTTTGATATATTCTCTGCCGCCAGCTGCGATGCCTGAAGCAAAGAGTACAGTGCCAAGTGCACAAAAGACAGTACCGATTATAAGAAAATTTTTAGTTTTATGATTCTTCATTATGGATCATCCTCTCTTTCTGTTTGTAATAAGCTGTGCGATTCTGGCAAACAGGATACAGGTCCATTTGCACAGATAAATTCCGAGAATGCAAAGCAGAATACTAAATCCAATACTCAGGAGTCCGAGTCCCAGAAGTATGAAGCTTCCGGAAATGGAAAATGGAATAGCGATAATTCCACGTACAAAAAGTTTGCCGCCAATGAGAAAAGCACATAATGCAAATATAAAAACACATAAGTATGCGCAAAACAGGCAGACAGCAACACTTGCTAATATGGCAAACAATACAATAAGCAAAGGAATTGCGATTGGTGCTGCACAGACAGCAAGAATTGCCACTTTTAAAGTTCCTTTTTGCACAGGTTTATTGATAGCAGAAGTTTTGCCCAGCTTCTTATCCAGAAGATTGGAAATCAGATCTCTGGCTGCTTCTTTTGGTGTGCCAAGTTCTTTCATCAGTTCCTGCTGACCATTCTCATCAGCTTCGCCAAAGTATTCTTCAAAGTAATCGACTGCGTCTTCATAGTCCTGTTTTGGAAGACGGTGCAAATACTTTTTCAGTTGAGTCATATATTGTTCTTTTGTCAATTTCGTACCCTCCCCTCAATAATCCCGTCAATTGTATCGCGGTAACTGTTCCATTCCTGATGCAAAAATTCAAGCTGTTTTTTGCCATCATCGGTGATGGAATAATATTTACGTTTACGTCCCTGGAATTCCTGCGAATAAGTCGTAACGTATCCACCTTTTTCCAGCTTCTTCAGAATCGGATATAAAGTAGATTCTTTGATATCAGCTACGATTTTGACTGTCTGACTGATCTCGTATCCGTAGGAATCCTGTGTGTCCACGATAGAAAGAATCAAAAATTCAATCAACAATGCAGATACAGGATAATACATAGAACCACCTCCTGAAATAATATGTAAAATAATTATATATAAAAATTTTATATATAAAATATATACATATACAGAGAAGATGTCAAGAGGAATATTAAAATAAAAAAGAACTGTACCAGGAAGTGAGTTTCAATAGAAGTTATATAATTCTAAGAAACAATTCCTAAACAGTTCTTTTTTATAAAAATACCTTACGTAGTGTCTTGCTCACATTTCACAAAATGACTTATCTGAAGTTTTATCTATGCCATTTGCTGAAAATGAATTATATGCTATGTTAGTACAGCGAATATTAAGTAACCGCTATATTGACTTGTCTGATTTTTCATCTGCGGCGTTGTCGTCAATCGCCGTAGCCACCGCTACGCCTCATTCCTCCGCCTTGCAGATGAAGAAATCATTCGTTTCAGATTAACTACACATATGACACGCCTCACAAGCCGATGGCGTAGTAGCGCATCCACCCATCGCGGTCTCACGCAGCTCTGCAGGAAGCTTCTTCCCTACAGTAAACATTGTCTGGATCATTTCGTCCAGAGGAATCAGCTGAGGGATTCTGGCGAGAGCCATCTCAGCGGCAATGATCGCATTTGCAACACCTGCAGCATTTCTGTTCTGGCAAGGATATTCTACCAGACCTCCTACCGGATCACATACCAGACCAAGCATATTCATAAGGACAGTAGATGCAGCATACGTACATTCTTTTGGGGTGCCGCCCATCAGTTCCACAGCGGCAGAAGCAGCCATGGCAGAAGCAACGCCGACCTCTGCCTGACATCCGCCGACAGCACCGGCGACGGTGGCATTTCGCATTGCCAGATATCCGATCGCACTTGCATTGAAAAGCGCCTGGATGATTTGATCGTCAGAGAAGTGGTAATGCTCCTGCATTGCCAGCATCAGTCCAGGGACAATTCCGGCAGAACCGGCAGTAGGAGAGGCCACGATCAATCCCATAGAAGCGTTAGTCTCAAGTGTTGCCATGGCGTAAGTTATTGCTCTCTGAAGCAGATCACCACAAAGTCCCTGACTATTCTGAGCGTGAATACTCAGCTTTCTTGCCTCGCCTCCGATTAGACCGCCCATGGATTTTACAGGTTTTTCAATAGGAGAACGTGCGGCATCTTTCATAATCTCCAGAACCCGGCTCATTCGTTCCTTTACAGTTTCAGCGGTTGTTTCGCCAAGTTCAATTTCGCGAAGACGCATGATCTCTGAAATAGGAAGATTTTTTTCTTCACAGAGTGTTAAGAGTTCGTTTGCGTTTTTAAAGTCCATGATAAAAATCCTCCTTTCTTTACATCTGTACGATCATGACTTCATGAATATTTGGGTTTTCGCGGATAGCAGGAACGATATTCTCCGGAAGCTTACCATCAGATTCTACAATTGTATAAGCAATATCGCCCTTTCCTTCGCGGAAGAGACGCATGAATGCAATATTGATATTTCGGTCACTCAGGCATTTGGTAATATAGGCCACAACACCCGGAGTATCCTGGTGAATAACGATGACTGCGCTGTACTCGCCAGTAAAATCTACCTGGACGTGATTGATCTCAACAATACGGACTTTTCCACCACCTAGGGATTCTCCGCGCACAGTCATTTTCTGGTCTTTTTCATTTTCCATACAGATATCTACAGTATTTGGATGAATGTCTGTTTCCTGGTCATTAGGAGTGAATGAAAACTCCAGACCTTTTTCATGGGCAATATCGAATGAGTTTCGGATACGCATATCATCCGTAGAAAATCCCATGATTCCTCCAAGTAAAGCGCGGTCTGTACCATGTCCGCGATAGGTTTTGGCAAAAGAACCATACAGAATAAAATCAGCCCTTTTTAACGGACCTTCGATCATTTTATGGGCAAGATAAGAAATACGTGCCGCACCTGCGGTATGTGAACTTGAAGGACCGATCATGTTCGGTCCCATTACATCAAATGCACTGATAAATGACATAAGAATTATTCTCCTATAATTATGAAATAATAAGCCCTCCGGCATTAACTATATTCTAACATTCACTCATGAAATAAGCAAATTCTAATATAAACTGTTAAAGGAAAGCCTTACGTTAGTATTGTTACTGTTCGCTCTGTGCCAGTAACGTTAATATAAACAAAAATTAATGTAAAAAATAGAAAAACAGGGTTGCTTTTTCACAATAGGGCGGTTACAATAACAATGCAAATGAAACAAGACTGTTTTTATCATAAAAGAACAGTGTAAGTTTTGAGCGTTCAGGAAATCAGTTCACAGAAAGAATGAAATTTTTCTGAACGAAAAATATAGAGAAAAGGCAGGTGGAACAGAATGGATAATTGCGATTCTCATGGGCGAAGTAGTAGCACAGGATCTGAATTAAAAAGAGTATATGAGTATTGCAGACATTCTTCTGTTCTGCTGTAGTCATATATTACACATCTTTTTCGATTTCTTATCCTGTATTTATGAAATTCCCCGAATCATGCAATTACATATTTGAACAGTGAATAATCAGTAAGTAATACATTGGAAGTGCTTACTGTTTTATTGTGCTGGAAAGTGCATAGAGAAAGTGGCAGTAACGACAGACTGCTTTCTTTTGGTGCGCAATTTATGTACAAAAACGGAGGAAAAAATGATGGAGAAAAGAGTACAGGATTATTCCAAAGAAATTCTCAAAATCATCCGCAGCAATACCTCTCCGGCTGTTATGGCAGGAAGACTGCAGGATTATCATGAGAATGACCTGGCAGATGTACTGCCAGTGCTGACTGTACAGGAAAGGTGCAAACTGTACCGTATTCTGGATACAGATGTGCTCTCTGATATTTTTGAGTACACAGAAGAAGAGAATGCAGCAGAGTATCTGAGTGAAATGGATGTAAAAAAAGCGGCAGCCATTTTATCCAGAATGGAGACAGATGCCCTGGCAGATGTATTAAATAAACTTGAGAAAACAAAAAAGAAAATACTGATTGATCTGTTAGAACCTGAGGTTCGGCGCGATGTGGAGATGATCGCATCTTTTGATGAAGATGAGATCGGAAGCCGTATGACTACAAATTTTATTGTGATCACAGATAAGCTCACCGTAAAGCAGGCTATGAGCAGCCTGATTTCACAGGCAGCGAAGAACGATAATATTTCTACGATTTTCGTAGTAACAGAGCAGCAGAAATTCTACGGTGCGATCGATTTGAAAGAATTGATTATTGCCAGACAGGATGATCTGCTCGAGAATCTGGTCGTGACATCATATCCGTATGTGTATGCGGAGGAGAATATTGATGACTGTATTGAAGAACTGAAGGATTATTCAGAAGATTCTGTTCCGGTACTGGATAATGATAACCAGCTTCTGGGTGTTATCACATCTGCGAGCATCATTGATCTGGTTGATGACGAGATGGGAGATGACTATGCGAAGCTGGCTGGTCTGACTGCCGAAGAAGATTTAAAAGAACCTCTGAAAGAGAGTATGAAGAAACGTATGCCATGGCTGATTATTCTGTTAGGTCTTGGAATGGTCGTATCTTCTGTTGTAGGTCTCTTTGAGCAGGTAGTAACGGCACTTCCGATAGTGATGTGTTTCCAGTCCCTCATCCTGGACATGGCGGGAAATGTAGGTACACAGTCTCTGGCTGTAACGATCCGTGTGCTGATGGATGAATCACTTACAGGAAAACAGAAACTGGAACTTGTATGGAAAGAAATGCGAATCGGCTTGTGCAACGGCAGCCTTCTGGGATTTTTCTCTTTCGTATTGATTGGGTTGTATATTTATCTGTTTAAGGGAAAAACATTGCTGTTTTCTTACGCAGTGTCAGGCTGTATCGGTGTGGCACTTTTACTGGCAATGCTGATTTCCAGTGCAGTGGGAACCTGCATTCCGCTGTTTTTTAAGAAAATTAATATTGACCCGGCAGTAGCTTCCGGTCCGCTGATTACAACGGTGAACGACCTGGTTGCGGTAATCACATACTATGGTCTCAGCTGGATTTTTTTACTGGAAATGTTGCATCTGGCGGGATAATAAAACTGTAAAAAATGGGCTGTCTATTTCCCGACAGCCCATTTTTATGTACGTCTGGAAACGTACAATTGTAATCTCTTAAATAAATTTTGGCTTTAAAAGAGTTGCTTCAGAAATAATCTGAAGTGAAGTCTCAGGTTAGTTTTATGCAGAGGCTTTGGAAAGTTTCTGCTTCTTAAATGTCTGGATTCCTTCAGCTACAAGGAAGAGAGCCAGAATAGCCATCGCTGCCGCAAAGATAAGCTGGAACCAGTCACCCCAGAGAGCCTGTCCTGCACCGATTATAACGATCTTATTTTTTACAGTGATAAGCAGGCAGCAGAGTGTTGCTGCAAGCATAAATACCATTGGGACATAGAACATTTTATTGTTCTTTCCTGCCTGGCCAAGCCATGCGCAGACTGCCATGAGAGCGATACCTGCAAGAAGCTGGTTGGCTGCTCCGAACAGTCCCCAGATCTGGCTTAATGACAGACCACCAAGGATACAGCCAACAACAAGGAAAGTAGTACCTACCATCGGGTGAGCAAGGAACTTACGTGCGCCGGTAGCATCTTTCCATGTCTTTTCATCCTCTTTCAGGAAAAGTTCTGAGAACAGAAAACGTCCCAGACGAGTTCCTGTATCCAGAGAAGTCAGTGCAAATACAGATACGGCCAGAGTTAAAAGAGCGTAAATCGTGTTATAAACAGAAGAAACTTTATCTGAGAACATTGTTGCGATACCAGCTGCAAATGCTGCCGGAGGACCACCGAAAGCTCCGCCTGTATATTTATCAAATACCATACCAACTGCGATCAGAGCTACGATACCAAGTGCAGATTCAATCAGCATGGAACCGTAGGCGATAGGTTTTGCATTTTTTTATATTATCTAAATTAATAGGGTTTTTATGAATGATGAATGAAGGGATTGTTTTATGAAAATAATTGGAATTGATATTGGAACAACAACAATCAGCGGTGTTGTTCTGGAGAATAAAGTAGAAGGTCAAATAACAACTAAAGCAGAAGAAAAATTGGAAATTGTTGAGGCAAAGACTATAGAAAATGGCTGTTTT
>JAERMT010001212.1_pt1 | contig 11748 bp, 9 predicted proteins | sample 9267081 | NCBI WGS metagenome assembly JAERMT01 (sample SAMN17071939, study PRJNA684904) | human gut metagenome | isolation source: diarrhea sample from child under the age of five | host: Homo sapiens | place: South Africa: Mafikeng, Mafikeng Provincial Hospital | collected 2019-09
GCTTCTGGGGGGATGAGTATGTGGGAATTGAAGAAGGGATTTATGGAAGTGACAGCTTCATGAAGACGAAGAAAACAGGAAATGGAGATTTCTTTGATGTATCAGAAGTTCCAGGAAAAAGGCCGGAGGGTGTGACCAAACTTGGCGGTGGTGTGGAACGGTTTCTTGGATTTTTGAGGGAGCAGGTGAAGATAGAATAAAAAAAGATGGACTTACATTTGGATGTTGCAGCCTATTATGGAACTTCAGCTGGAGAAAATCTTCAACAAATAGTGACATGTATCTTGTATAATGTTTTTTGAAGATATATTTTGGAATATATGCGTGAAATATAGAAATACCCGGTGGAGAAAATCATTCTTATGAGATTCCTTACCGGGTATTTGTGATTTTGAATTTATTTAGCAGCAGCCTGTTTGCCAAACAGTGTATTCTTGTACTTGGAAAGTGCAGTGAGAAGTACCATTCCAAAGATTCCGCAGGAAATGATCTCTCCGGCACCTACCGTAAGCATCATAAGTGGAATCGGAAGATTGACGGAATAGCCGTAACGAAGTACGAATGGAACCAGAACTGCATTGGCTACGATTGGTGGAACTGGTGCCAGCCATTTGTTGCTGTTACGAAGTTTGTAGGTAAATACAGCTCCGATGAGGGTAGCGATACTTCCGAATGCAATATCCAGAGGAATTGCACCGCCAAGCAGGTTGGCAAGGATACAGCCTACAAAAAGACCAGGAATGGCAGCTGGTGTGAAGAATGGAAGAATGGTCAGGGCTTCGGAAATTCGAACCTGAATCTCTCCATAACTAAACGGTGCAAACACCAGTGTCAGTACAACATAGACAGCCGCAATTAGCGCTGCCTGCACCAGAAACAGGGTACTCTTGTTTTTCATATTCATTTGTCTCCTTTAGTTTTGTTTTACGAGTGGAAGGTCACGAACACTCGATTCATTTTCGCGCTGCAATGAGTCAAGCGGCCATGCTTACATGGAAATTTGACGAATGCCGCGGAGGCATATACCGGAAGGTATATGGCCTACGCCGGGAATCGGCGGAAAAGCCGCTTAAGACCTTATTTTTCTGGGCTTTTCAACGGGCATCAGTATAACATATAGAATTCCGGTTTTCAAGAGGTTATTCCCAAAATGTTCGGAGCATACCCACATTTTCCCATATTTGCAGTGCCGTTTATACAACTTTTCCTGTAATACAGCAAAAGTTTTTAGGGTTGTTATTCCTTCTGAATCATAGTAATCTATAGATATCTTATGAAGAGAACCGCATTTGTCGGTTTGCAGGTCAGGAGGAAAAATATGCCAGATATCAGAATACAAAAATACAAAAATCCCATTATTTCTGGTTACAATCCAGATCCGTCGATTTGCAGAGTCGGGGATGATTTTTATCTTGTAAATTCAACTTTTGAATTCTATCCCGGAGTGCCGGTTTACCACAGTAAGAATCTTGTGAACTGGGAACTGATCAATTACTGTCTGAGAGATAAAGAGCAGCTTTATCTGGACGGTGTTCGGCCGTCAGGCGGAATTTATGCGCCGATGCTCTGTTACCATAACGGTGAGTTTTTTATGACCACTACCAATGTGTCACATAAGGGACATTTGATTGTACATACCAGCGATATTTATGGGAAATGGTCAAAGCCGGTATGGATTGATCAGGGAGGGATTGATCCTACTTTGCTGTTTGATGGTGAAGATGTTTACTTCGCCTCTACTTCCAGAGATAAAGATGACAGGGATGGAATTTTTATGTGTAAAATCAATCCATACACAGGAGAAAAGCTGTCCGAAAGTGTATGTATCAGTCATGGATGCGGCGGAATCTGTCCGGAGGGACCTCATATTTACAAGCTGAATGGAAAATATTATTTGCTTCTTGCAGAGGGTGGCACAGAATATGGACATATGGTTACCATGCAAAGAGCAGATTCTCCATTTGGACCGTATGAGGCGTGTCCCCATAATCCGATTCTCAGTCACCGGGATAATCCGGATGGCTCTATTTCCTGCACTGGACATGCTGATCTGGAAGTAGATCAGAATGGAAACTGGTGGCTGGTTTGTCTGGGAATCCGGCCTTCTTGCACTCCGCAGCGAGGTCTGAAACTTCATCATCTTGGAAGAGAGACCTTTTTAAGCCCTGTAATCTGGGATAAAGAGGGTTGGCCGGTTGTTGGAAACGATGGCAGAATCGCTTTGGAAATGAAGGGACCACTTCCAGGCGACCAGGTGCAGCCGATATGCCGGGATTTTACAGATGATTTTTCGGAAGAGAAATTCAGCCTGCATTATAACTGGGTTCGAACTCCGCATATGGAAAATTATGTGCGTGATACCGCTGCCAGACGGCTTATTTTGAAAGGAACAAGCGTAACTTTAAATGACACGGATACTCCGACATGGGTCGGAATCAGGCAGAAGGAATTTGATGTTGAGGCAGATGTTGTGGTGAGTCTGAAAGGAAATTTTTCAGATGCCTGTCCGGTTTCCCAAGACAGCAACGTCAAAGGTCTAAATAAAAGAGTGGGACTGGGTACATTCTACAATCAATTTTATCATTATGAAATTTACTTAACCAGAGAGGATGGACAGTACAAGGTTTGTCTTTCCAGGCATATTCATGATATGTTTGCAAGAACAGCTGAGAAGGTAGTATCCTCTGGGGAAAATATTCATTTTCGTATTATCGGTAATCCTCTGGAATATGATTTCTGGTACAGCGAAGATGGAAAATACTATGAGAAGCTGGGCAGCGGTTCTACTGCAGGGCTGGCTACAGAAGGAACTATGTACATGAGTTTTACCGGAACTTATATCGGAATGTTCTCAGAAAATGCGGAAGGGCATTTTAGAAATTTTTCAGTGAAGATAAATAAAAATTAATTGCTGAATAATCAAGGTTAACGGAACCCCCTGCCGGGCGGGATCGCACTGCGGCGCAAATATAAATGTGGCCGGAGGCGATCCGCTGCAGGCAGAGAATCCTGTAAATTGTGACGTACATCTTACAGAAATCCTTTTCAAACAAAGACTGTGGGAAAAAGTCTGTAAATAAGATTCTTCTATGATATGCAAGGGTGATGAGCCTGAAAATTAGGCTTTTCACTCTTCAAACACGCTTTAATCAGATCGTGAAGCGCTCTCTTGAAGCTGATAAATAGTGCCAAATCTGACTGGCAAAATGCATGGGGAAATCGAAAGATTACTTTTCCGCATCTGCAAGATTTTTCTTCAATTCTATCATTTTATCACGCAGCTCTGCTGCCTGCTCGAAATTCAAGTCTGCAGCAGCCTGGCGCATCTGTTTTTCCAACTGGGAGATCAGGTTCTTCAGCTCTTTTTTGCTCATGGATTCCGGATCCTTCTTCAGCTTCACTTCAGTTTCAGCAACTGCCTTGGAAACTGCAATCAGATCACGGACTGCCTTCTTAATAGTAGTAGGAGTAATTCCATGCTCCTTATTATAGGCTTTCTGGATTTCCCTGCGACGGTTGGTTTCCTCAATGGCATTTCTCATGGAATCCGTCATCACGTCTGCATACATGATAACGTGTCCTTCGCTGTTTCGGGCAGCACGGCCAATGGTCTGGATCAGGGAAGTCTCAGAACGAAGGAAGCCCTCCTTGTCTGCATCCAGAATAGCAACCAGAGTGATCTCAGGAATATCAAGTCCTTCTCGCAGAAGGTTAATGCCTACAAGCACATCAAATACATCCAGACGCATGTCGCGGATGATTTCTGCACGTTCCAGGGTATCAATATCCGAATGAAGATAACGGACACGGATTCCCACATCTTTCATATACTGGGTAAGATCCTCGGCCATTCGTTTGGTGAGAGTTGTGATCAGCACTTTGTTTTTCCTGGAGGTTTCTTTCGTTATTTCAGAAATCAGGTCGTCTATCTGTCCCTCTACAGGGCGCACCTCCACCTTCGGATCCAGAAGACCGGTAGGACGGATGATCTGCTCGGCGCGGAGAAGCTCATGGTCGTATTCATAATCTCCCGGGGTAGCAGATACAAACAAAACCTGGTCCAGTTTATTCTCAAATTCTTCAAAGCTCAGAGGGCGGTTATCCTTGGCAGAGGGCAGACGGAAACCATAGTCTACCAATGTCTGTTTACGGTTCTGGTCGCCAGCATACATAGCGCCAACCTGTGGGACTGTCTTGTGCGACTCATCAATAATAAGAAGAAAATCATCCCCGAAATAATCCAGCAGAGTATAAGGTGGCTGCCCTGGCTCCAGTCCGGAAAGATGACGGGAATAGTTCTCAATACCGGAGCAGAAGCCGGTTTCTTTCATCATTTCAATATCAAAGTTGGTACGCTCGGAGATACGCTGGGCTTCCAGAAGCTTGTCTTCGCTTTTAAAGTAGTCTACCCGTTCTTTTAATTCCTCTTCAATGGCAATGGCTGCTTTCTGAATCTGCTCCGCTGGTACTACATAATGGGAAGCAGGGAAAATACCGATGTGCGCAAGCTGACATTTGATTTCTCCGGTGAGCACATCAATCTCAGAGATACGGTCAATCTCATCTCCGAAAAACTCCACTCTGACAGCGGTATCTGAGCTGTTAGCCGGAAAAATCTCCAGAGTGTCGCCACGGACGCGGAAGGTACTTCGGTGGAAGTCCATTTCATTTCGGGTGTACTGAATGTCAATCAGCTCCCGGATAACCTCATCACGATCCTTAGTCATGCCAGGACGCAGGGAAATCATCATGTCCTGAAATTCCTGAGGAGAACCCAATCCATAGATACAGGACACAGAAGAGATGATAATAACATCTTTTCGCTCTGACATGGCGGCAGTGGCAGAAAGACGGAGCTTGTCAATTTCATCATTGATCGCAGAGTCCTTGGCAATATAAGTGTCAGAAGAAGGCACATATGCTTCTGGCTGGTAATAATCGTAATAGGAAACAAAATACTCCACCGCATTCTCCGGGAAGAATTCCTTAAACTCACCGTATAACTGTGCTGCCAGAGTTTTGTTATGGGCCAGGATCAGAGTAGGCTTATTCAGCGCCTGAATAACGTTTGCCATAGTAAAAGTTTTACCAGAGCCGGTGACACCAAGCAGCGTCTCAAACTGATTTCCCTCTTTAAATCCCTTTACCAGTTTCTCAATAGCCTGTGGCTGATCGCCGGTTGGTTTATACTCGGAATGTAATTCAAAATGATCCATATGAGTCCTTTCTTTTATAAAATCAAACACGCTTTAACTGTTTTCAGTATAGCATCCTTTTTTATAAAAGTACAGCAGAATCGAATATTTGTTCTGCCTTCTGAAATGCCAGAAGCATTCCAAAACTTTAATTGACAGACATACCTATAGTGCGTTATCTTAAAAAAGAAAAGCGTGATTGTTCATGACCTGACCAGTAACACGCTTCGCGATGCACAGAAATCATGCAGAATTATTAGGAGTGCCGGAAATGGAAGAAAAACAAAAGAATAAAAGATATGTGCTGAGGAAGCTTTTTTTTGCCTCGTTATATCTTAGTACGTTTACTTTTGGCGGCGGATATGTGATCGTTACTTTATTGAAAGAGAAATTTGTGGATCAATATCACTGGATCGATGAGGAAGAAATGCTGGATCTGGTGGCAATCGCACAGTCATCTCCAGGAGCAATTGCAGTAAACGGAGCAATTGTGGTGGGATACAAGCTTGGGGGAATACCGGGAATGCTGCTGTCGGTTCTGGGGGCTATTATTCCGCCAATGGTGATCCTGTCCCTGATTTCCTTGTTTTATGATGCATTCTGCTCTAATTATTATATAGCAGCTCTTTTGAAAGGCATGACTGCCGGCGTAGGTGCTGTGATCATTTCTGTGGTATACGACATGGGGAAAAACGTGGCGAAATCAAATGACTGGGTAAATGTGGTTATTATGGTCATCAGTTTTTGTGTAAGCTATTTTCTGAAGGTAAACATTATTTATATAATACTTATTGTGGCTGTATTTGGATTTGCGCGTACACTTGTGAAGGAGGGCAGCAAAAAATGATTTATCTTCAGCTCTTTTTCAGCTTCCTTCAGATTGGTGCATTAAGCTTTGGAGGTGGATATGCAGCAATGCCTCTTATACAGGAACAGGTAGTGACTATGCATGGCTGGATTTCCATGGAAACTTTTTCGAATCTTGTGACCATTGCAGAGATGACTCCTGGTCCTATTGCAGTAAACTCCGCAACCTTTGTAGGAACCAGGATTGCTGGTCCTGGTGGCGCAGTGGTGGCTACTCTTGGCTGTATTTTACCCTCCTGTATAATTGTAACCCTGCTGGCATATATTTACACGAAATACCGGAAAATGTCCCTTCTCCAGGGAACTCTTACATCCCTTCGCCCGGCGGTTGTGGCCATGATCGCCAAGGCAGGAGTTACCATTTTAGTATCATCTTTTTTTATAAATGGTGCAGTGGAACTGTTTCGGGAAAACATATGCATTCGAATGGTGGTGTTCTTTACTGCCGCACTGGTGCTTTTAAGAAAATTTAAAATGAATCCTATTCTGGTGATGGTTTTGTGCGGTGTGGCAAATATGGTGTTTTGCGCGGCTGCCGGAAGCTGACTGGAAAAGATATGCCAGCTGACTTTCGTATATGGTGCTGCCGCAGGTAGGCTGCACCTGTGTTTAGAAGAAAAAATAAGGGGGATAACAGATTGAACATATGTGTATATGGCGCTTCAAGTGCACTGCTTAAAAACATTTATTATGAAAAAACAGAAGAGCTTGGAAGAGCAATGGGAAAAAGAGGTCACGGTCTGGTGTTTGGCGGCGGGGCTACCGGAATGATGGGAGCAGCAGCCAGAGGCGTGGCAGCAGAAAATGGTTACATACTTGGAATTGCTCCCCGATTTTTTGACCAGCCGGGAGTTCTGTATGAGAAATGCACGGAATTTATTTTCACAGAGAATATGAGAGAGCGCAAAAAACTTCTGGAAGAAAAATCAGATGCTACGATCGTAGCACCTGGCGGAATTGGTACCTACGAGGAATTTTTTGAGATTTTTACCTTGAAAAGCCTGAAACGTATTGACCGCCCAATTGTGCTGTATAACATTGACGGATATTATGACAAGATGAAAGCATTGCTGGAGTACACAGCAGAAGAGAAATTCATGGATTTTTCCGTGCTGGATCTGGTAGTCTTTCTGGATGAGCCGACAGCAGTTCTTGACTATCTGGAAAATTATAAAAAATAGAGGCTGCTATTCAGCAGGGGCTGTTTTGCGAAACATATAACTGTGAAGGTGCTGAACAGTTACAAAACGGACATGTCGCCTATGGGCGGTATTCCTATATAGGAAAGAAGATGCCAGGGAAAATTTTCTCAAGGCATCTTTTTCATTTATGCGGCAGCAAACATAAGACTGCGTTGGCAGATACCTGATAGTATCCTTGCTGTCCAAAAAAAGTATTGCAGTAAGGAGAATTTAGCCAGAATGGTAAAGTATAGGGTAAAAACTATCAAAAAAGATGAAAAAAATTTGTAAAAAATATTGACAAAAGGAATACTGAGGTGTATCTTAAGAGCATAGATGTTAGCACTCCTAAATAATGAGTGCTAACAAAGGAATTCGAAGAAGCCAGACGGAAATCAGAATCAGGTTTGACCGTCTGCTTTTCAGGAAGGAGCAGATATTTCATGGATGAAGTATTAGATGAGCGCAAACGGAAAATACTGAAAGCAATCATCAAAACTTATATGGAAACAGGTGAGCCTGTAGGTTCCAGAACTATTTCCAAATATCCGGATCTGAATGTCAGCTCTGCTACTATCCGAAATGAGATGTCCGACCTGACGGATATGGGCTACATCGTACAGCCCCACACCTCAGCCGGAAGAATTCCATCAGATAAAGGCTATCGCCTTTATGTAGATGAGCTTACCAGGGAGAAGGAAGCCGAGATCGCAGAAATCCGTGATCTGATGATTGAGAAGTCAGATAAGATGGATAAGGTGCTCAAGCAGGTGGCGAAGGTTCTTGCCACGAATACCAATTATGCGGCTATGGTTGCGGTTCCCCAGTATAAGGGAAGCACCCTGAAGTTCATTCAGCTTTCACGAGTCAATGAGCGGCAGCTGATTGCCGTAGTTGTATGTGAGGGTAATGTTATTCGGAACCAGATCATTAATATTGATGAGGAGATGGATGACCAGACGATCCTGAAGCTGAATCTTCTTCTTAACACGAACCTGAACGGTGTACCCATCCAGGACATTAATCTGGGCATGATCGCCAGATTGAAAGAACAGGCGGGAAGCCACAGCGGTGTGGTTGCAGATGTGCTGGACGCAGTTGCAGCTACAATTCACGTGGACGAAGAAGATATGAAAGTATATACATCGGGAGCAACCAACATATTTAAGTATCCAGAGCTTGCAGATACATCCAGAGCCAGTGAGCTGATTTCCACTTTCGAGGATAAGCAGGAACTTGCGGATATGGTCCGTGAGGAAATGGGAGATCCGGAGAACACAGGAGTTCAGGTATACATCGGGGATGAAGTTCCGGTACGTACCATGAAAGACTGCAGTGTGGTCACAGCTACTTACGAGCTGGGAGATGGAATGCGTGGAACTATTGGAATCATCGGTCCCAAGCGAATGGATTACGAGAATGTAGTGGACAGCTTAAAGAAATTAAAAGTCCAGCTTGACGAAATGGTAAATAAGAAAACCTAGAAAGGCGGTTGAAAGCGTGTCAGAAGAAATGAATAAAGAAGCCGAAGTACAGGAAGAAGCAGTTGACATTCCGGTAACAGACGGAAGCGAAGAAGAGGCAGCAGATACAGCCCAGACAGCAGAAGAGGAGACTTCCGAGGAATCAGCACAGACAGAAGAAACTGAGCAGTCAGATCAGGAAGCAGAATCTCAGAAGGAACCGGAAACCAAGACAAAAACTTCTTTCTTCGGCAAGAAGAAAAAAGAGAAAGATAAATTCGAACAGCAGGTCGAGGAACTTACAGACAGACTGAAGCGCAGCATGGCTGAATTTGATAACTACCGTAAAAGAACGGAGAAAGAGAAATCCAGCATGTACATCATCGGCGCCAGGGACATCGTTGAAAAAATGCTTCCGATCGTGGATAACTTCGAAAGAGGTCTTGCACAGGCACCGGAGGATGATCCATTTGCAGAAGGCATGAAGATGATCTACAAGCAGATGATGACAGCTTTTGATGAGATGGGTGTGAAGCCAATCGAAGCTGTAGGTAAGGAATTTGATCCGAATCTGCATAATGCAGTGATGCATGTGGAGGACGAATCCGTTGGCGAGAACATCGTCGTAGAGGAATTTCAGAAGGGATATACCTACAAGGATTTCGTTGTAAGACACAGTATGGTAAAAGTTGCTAATTAACAGAAAGCAGCTTGGAGAATCAAACTTCATCGACATTTTCTAAAAACAAAGTATAAATGTTACTGTTCGTGTAATGGACAGCAACCATGAATTTTTAAACAGGAGGAAAATTATCATGGGAAAAATCATTGGTATTGACTTAGGTACAACAAACAGCTGTGTAGCTGTTATGGAAGGTGGACAGCCAACCGTTATCGCAAATACAGAAGGATCCAGAACAACACCATCTGTTGTAGCATTCACAAAGACAGGTGAGCGTCTGGTAGGTGAGCCTGCAAAACGTCAGGCAGTAACAAACGCAGAGAAAACAATCTCTTCCATCAAGAGAGAGATGGGTACAGATTACCGTGTAACAATTGATGATAAGAAATATTCCCCACAGGAAATTTCCGCTATGATTCTTCAGAAACTGAAAAAAGACGCTGAAGGATACCTTGGAGAGTCTGTTACAGAAGCAGTTATCACTGTTCCGGCATATTTCAATGATGCTCAGCGTCAGGCAACCAAGGATGCTGGTAAGATTGCAGGTCTCGATGTAAAACGTATCATCAACGAGCCTACAGCAGCAGCTCTTGCATATGGTCTTGACAATGAGAAAGAGCAGAAGATCATGGTTTATGACCTTGGTGGTGGTACATTCGATGTTTCCATTATTGAGATTGGTGATGGCGTTATCGAAGTTCTGGCAACAGCTGGTAACAACCGTCTTGGTGGTGATGACTTTGACCAGAGAATTACAGACTATATGCTTTCTGAGTTCAAGAGAACAGAGGGCGTTGACTTAAGCAACGATAAGATGGCTCTTCAGAGACTGAAAGAAGCTGCTGAGAAAGCTAAGAAAGAGCTTTCTTCCGCAACAACAACCAATATCAACCTGCCATTCATCACAGCAACAGCTGAAGGACCGAAGCATTTTGATATGAACCTTACAAGAGCTAAATTTGACGAACTTACACACGATCTTGTTGAGAAAACAGCAGAGCCGGTTCGCCGTGCACTTTCTGATGCAGGTCTTACTGCTTCTGATCTTGGACAGGTGCTTCTGGTTGGTGGATCTACACGTATCCCGGCTGTACAGGATAAAGTAAGACAGTTAACTGGCAAAGAGCCAAGCAAGGCCTTGAACCCAGATGAGTGTGTTGCACTTGGTGCTTCTATCCAGGGTGGTAAGCTTTCCGGTGAGGCTGGTGCAGGTGACATCCTTCTTCTTGATGTTACTCCACTTTCCCTGTCCATCGAGACAATGGGTGGTATTGCAACACGTCTGATCGAGAGAAATACAACTATTCCGACCAAGAAGAGCCAGATTTTCTCCACAGCAGCTGATAATCAGACCGCTGTAGATATCAATGTATTACAGGGCGAGCGTCAGTTCGCGAAAGACAACAAGTCCCTTGGACAGTTCCGTCTGGATGGAATCCCACCAGCACGTCGTGGTGTTCCGCAGATTGAGGTTACATTCGATATCGATGCCAACGGTATTGTAAATGTATCTGCTAAGGATCTTGGAACAGGTAAAGAGCAGCACATTACAATCACAGCTGGTTCTAACATGTCCGAGTCTGATATTGACAAGGCTGTTAAAGAAGCTGCTGAGTTCGAAGCTCAGGATAAGAAACGTAAAGAGGCAATTGATACAAAGAACAATGCAGACTCCATGGTATTCCAGGTTGAGAATGCACTGAAAGAAGCTGGTGATAAACTGGATGAAAATGACAAAGCTTCCGTAGAGGCTGACATAAATGCATTAAAAGATATCCTTGCTAAATATGCAAATACAGATGAGATCGGAGATGCTCAGGTCGCTGAGATCAAAGCTGCTCAGGAGAAGATGATGGAAAGTGCTCAGAAGCTTTTCGCAAAGATGTATGAAGCACAGAACCCACAGGGCGGTGCTGGTCAGGCAGGCCCGGGACCGGACATGGGAGGAACTTCCCAGGGCGGTAACGAGGCAGGTTACGGCGATGATGTTGTAGATGCTGACTACAAAGAGGTTTAATTGAATAATAAGTTCCAATATTTCGGAACATGAAACTACAGCCCGGTCATGATTCATGACCGGGCAGTGGTGGTGAAAGACATATTACAGGAATTGCGCCGCTGGCGTCTTCCATAAGATAACCAAATACAAAAAGTTAGGAAAAGAAATCATGGCTGATAAAAGAGATTACTATGAAGTCTTAGGCGTTGATAAGAGCGCCGATGACGCTACATTAAAAAAAGCATATCGTCAGCTTGCCAAGAAGTATCATCCCGATGTAAATCCGGGAGATAAGGAAGCTGAAGCGAAATTCAAAGAGGCAACAGAGGCTTACAGCGTCTTAAGTGACCCGGACAAGAGA
>JAERMT010001217.1_pt1 | contig 11724 bp, 13 predicted proteins | sample 9267081 | NCBI WGS metagenome assembly JAERMT01 (sample SAMN17071939, study PRJNA684904) | human gut metagenome | isolation source: diarrhea sample from child under the age of five | host: Homo sapiens | place: South Africa: Mafikeng, Mafikeng Provincial Hospital | collected 2019-09
CCTCAAGACCTGCGATCATACGAAGTGTTGTAGATTTTCCACATCCGGATGGTCCAACGAAGATGATGAACTCTTTGTCTTCGATTTCAAGGTTGAAATCTTTAACTGCCTGGAAACCATTCGGGTAAGTTTTGTTAATGTGCTGTAATGATAAGCTTGCCATGATTTTTCCTCCAAATTTCTCAATTAATTATTATAATCAAAATTGTTTCGATGCTTTTTTCATCTGATGTTAGTATAGCGAAAACCACCCAAAAGGGCTAGGGCAGAATCGTACAAACTTTTAAACAGTTTCTTGTCAATCTGACGAAAAAGCAGTAGCCTTTGGCGCCCGCTTCTCATTTATGAACATTCCTTGTAGTAATTTTGCATGAAAAAGCTGTTGAAACCAGTCACATTTGCATAAAAACAGGTAGTAGATGTTCAGTCCGCAGCCATGCATAGTCTCATAATTGCCCTGTCCTTTGGCTAAAATGACGTCTGCGCTCTGCAAAAGCTCCCGGGCATGTGTACTGATTCCATGAAACCAGGTGCCTCCCACATCACTGCCATTTCCCAGCACAGGGACAATATCTGTGAGACCGCAGAATTCCGCATCCTCCATAGTAGCGTCGTTTCCGGCAGGCAGACCGCGCACCAGCGCTGTGACCCGTATATTCGGAAATGTTTTCTTCAGCATCTGAATGGCAATCTTATCAAGGACGATTTCGCCGCAGTTATCGGTAATATATACAACATTTGATGCTTTTTTCATGTCCTGGCAGAAAGTCCTGTATTCCTGTTCATCCAGTTCATCTTTGTTTTCACTTTTAATAAGAGATAGTGCAGTTTCCTTGCTGACTTCCGGAAGCGCGGCAAAATCAATATAGTTGCCAGTGCGGGCGTAAATAAGTGCAGCCCTTAATGGATCAGCAGAATAGCGGATGGCAGAGAGAAGGTCCTCCTCCAGATCCAGCATAAGCTGGTCATATTCCCTGTTGATCTGGGAAAAATCCTCCATAGGAACGCCCCAGAAGGAGCAGTAGAATTTCTTCAGTTCCGTGGAAATACTGGGAACACAGTCCTCTTCTTTTGGCTGGTCAAAACGTCGGCGGATTTTTTCCATATATTGTTTCTTCCTGTCCTCATCGTCAAAATGACGGATCTTAGCTTCCTGCTTGCGAAGCTGACAGGTCATACATTTTGGATTTAATTTCATAGATGCCTCCTTTGTAATAAACTCTGAAAAGAAGTTATCAGTTAAAAAATATTATAACAGAAATCATGAAATCGGAAAACAGGAAAACGATATGAAAAAATAATCTTGTATTAAATTTCTCAGATTGATATGATTCAATTAAAATGGATAAGATTCAGTGTAATTAAAGAAATGCTCAGTAACGGGAGAGTACAAATGTGGAAAAAACTATTGAATAGAATTTTTGAATGTAAAAATTATGCTTAAAGTTGGAGGTATAGCCGTGAATAGAAGTGGCTATACCTCTTTATTATCTATTGGCATCTGTAAGCTGTTGTATAAGTTAGTTTATGGCTGCATTTGCAAACTCTGTGGTAACCAACTGTTCGTAATCCACCCGTTTTTCCAATTCTCCTGCACTTTCCAGAATATCCTGCAGCAGCTCAAAGCTATCTTTTTCAAATACCAGATTTTCTTTCCAGGTATCCTGCTCATAATAACGCTTGACAATTGTGGTAAGGGTATCCATATCTGTTTCCGGAAATTGTGGGGAAATCACCTGCGCAATTTCCTCAGGGGAATGGCTTTGTACATAGTCCATGCCTTTTTGAAGGGCGTTTGTGAAGCTTTGGATAATCTGTGGGTTTTCGTTAAGAAAGCTGGTCTTTGCACTGTAAGAGGTATAGGGGACATAGCCGGAATCCACGCCCAGAGAAGCCACTACATAACCTTTTCCTTCTTTTTCAAGGGCAGTTGCAGAAGGCTCAAATTCAACAGTAAAATCTGCCGACATGTCACCGGTAAATGCAGCTGCAGTGGAACCAAAATCAATACTCTGGTCGATTTCCAGATCCGACGCCGGATCAATATTATGATTCTTTAAAATGTACTCAAATACCATTTCCGGCATGCCACCCTTACGACCGCCAAGAACTCTCGTATTTCTCAGATCATCCCATGAGAAATCCGGCATTTCTTCTCTTGCCACAAGGAAGTTTCCAGCCCTCTGGGTGAGCTGTGCGAAATTCACAACCGGATCAGTGGCACCTTCCTGATAGGCATAGATAGATGCCTCGGCCCCCATAAATCCAATATCAGCTTCTCCGGAAATGACAGCAGTCATAGTCTTATCCGCACCAAATCCTGTGACAAGTGTCAGATCCAGCCCTTCCTCTGCGAAATACCCTTCTTCAATCGCCACATATTGCGGTGCATAGAAAATTGAATGCGCCACTTCGTTTAAGGTAACCTTTGTAAGCTCCTCTTTTGATTCTCCATCCTTTGCAGCAAAGACTGTGGCTGGCAGTGCAGTTACTGCAAGAATCACAGCTGCTGCCAGTGAGATCCATTTTTTATTCTTCATACAGAGACTCCTTTTTGACTTCTGCTGTTAGGATATGCAAAATATGGGAAAGATGTTCGTAATAAGTATATTGCAAAGCTTAAAAAGAGAGTCGAGAAAAGTTATTTACCTGCCTTTTCTGATAAAATTTGTAATTGGATTTTTAACTTTCCTAACAGTTAAAAAATATGAAATGTATTTAACAACAATTCAATTGTGCTCAGCTTACAATTCTGCTATGCTTTAATCACAAAAGCTTTTGGAATTTCAATCAGGAGAAAAATAAAATGAATATTGGAAATGTGATTAAAAAATATAGAAAAGAATTAGGTTACACGCAGGAAGAAATGGCAAACCGTCTGGGAGTAACCACTCCGGCGGTGAATAAGTGGGAAAATGGGAACTCCAATCCTGATATTGAATTGTTAGCTCCTATTGCAAGATTACTGCATATTTCCCTTGATACCCTGTTGTCTTTTCGCGAAAATCTGACTGACTTTGAAATCGAAGAGCTGATCCACAAAATGGACAAAATGTTTTCTGAGGAAGGCTTTGAGAAGACTTATCAGTGGGCTGTAAATACCATAAAAGAATATCCAAACTGCAATCTGCTGATCTGGCAGATTGCGGTAATGCTTGATTCACGCCGGATCATTGGCATGTGCGAGAATCCGGATAGGTACGATGAGCAGATCAATTCCTGGTACGAAATGGCGCTGAGTGATAAAGATGAAAAAATTCAGCACCATGCAGCTGATTCCCTGTTTGGCTTTTATTTGCGAAAAAAGAATTATGAAATGGCAGAAAAATATTTAAACTATTTTTCCGATTATGATCCCATGAAAAAGGTGAAGCAGGGACAATTATATATGAAGCAGGGGAAAAAAGAAGAGGCATTTGAGATGCTGGAAAAGGCTGTTTTTTCAGAGTATACCACCTTGAATTTGGCTTTTGGAATCATGATTACTAAGGCTCTTGAGGAAAAAGACCATGGATACGCAAGGTTTCTGGCAGAGAAAATGTGTACATTAGCTTCAGGATTTGATATGGGAAAATACAATGAATGTGCAGCAATGTTGAATGTTGTGACCGCAGAGAACAATGTGGAGGGCACTTTCCAGGTTGCAAAGCAATTGCTGAACAATGTGGACACCATATGTGATTTTCAGGAATCCCAATTATACAAACATATGAAATTTCAGGAAGTCGAAAATCCATATACGGAAGAAATGAAAAAAGAATTGCTGGAAGGCTTCAGAAACGCAGAAGAGTTTGCTTATATGAAAGAATACGAACCCTGGGAAAAATTGTTATCAGGGAATTAAAATTGTCACTTTCCTCAAAATGGTTGTATATAAATAAAGAACGATGTATAGTATTTGCAAGGTTTTTCTTTTATTCCAAATCATGAACATGCTTATGTGGTAAACAGAATATAGAAAGAACACACTTCAGAAAGGGAGTTTTATTATGGAAAAAACAATTCGTGAATTAACCGGGGATTTATTAGCAGCACCATCCGCTTGTAAAGAGATCAAAGACGCAGCACAAAATTATCTGGATGCTGTTGGAACGGAAAAAGAAGCAGATGCAGCCAAAGCATACGTTGCAGAGATGGAAGCGGATATTATGCCTATCGAGGGATTGATTTCCTTTGCTGAGTCTGATATGGGAGCTAAGGTTTTTGGTGCAGATGGTGTGAAAAATGTTTTGCTTCACGCAAAAGAGCGCAAAGCCGCAGGCGAAAAATACTGTGATTGTCCGGCATGTGCTGCATGCGAGGCACTGCTTGCGAAGAAAGAGGAGATTTTAAAATAAAGAAAAGATCAGGAGCAGGACCTTACAGCATGTTCGTGAGTGAGGGTAATTGGAGAAAAATCCGGAAATCAAGTTCAGATACAGACATTTGAGGAGTGACAACAATGGAAACAATCACAAGAGACGATGCTTTTTCATTATTAAAAAAATACAACAAGGATCCATTTCATATCCAGCATGCACTGACTGTGGAAGCGGTCATGAAATGGTATGCAAACGAACTGGGATATGGAGAGGATGCTGAATACTGGGGAATCGTAGGGCTTCTTCACGACATTGATTTCGAGCTTTATCCGGAAGAGCATTGCCTGAAAGCACCGGAAATGCTTCGCGAGGCAGGGGTAGGCGAAGATGTGATACACAGTGTGGTATCTCACGGATATGGAATAACCGTAGGCTGCGGTGTAACAATCGATGTAGCACCGGAACAGGAGATGGAAAAAGTGCTTTTTGCAGCAGATGAACTTACCGGATTGATCTGGGCAGCAGCATTAATGCGTCCGTCCAAGAGCACTAAGGATATGGAACTGAAATCCCTGAAGAAAAAGTACAAGAGTAAAGGCTTCGCAGCAGGCTGCTCCCGCGAAGTAATTGAGCGCGGTGCGCAGCAGCTTGGCTGGGAACTGGAAAAATTGCTGACCATGACACTGCAGGCAATGGCAGCCAGTGAAGATACGATTAATGCGGAGCTGGAAAATGCCTGAATGTTGTTTTACAATCGAATGAATTACTATGCAGTATATCAGTCAACTATGGTATACTGCATCATTTCATAATGTAATCTGCATCCTTCTGTAATGTCAAATGGCAGAAGCGCTCTTGCTACCAGCTTCAGTTCTTCCTCGGGAAGATCTGTCCTGCGCAGATGGGCGTAGTCACCGTCAATAGATTCTACAATATAATCACAAATTAACATAGAAATTATCCCTCCGGTTTGTATTATTTATATGCTTATAGAATACCACAGAGAAAAACGTTTTTCAAACACCAATTCAGGTGCTATAATAGAATTCACAGATGAAAAAATTATCAGTGAATAGTAACAGGAAATGAGGTATCAAAAATGTCAGCATTAACAATCAGCCCGGAGGATGAAAAAAGAGTAAATGGAATGGGCTTTCTGAATAACAGAGGAACCGAACAGTTTTCTGCAAGAGTTCTCACGACAAAAGGAAAAGTAACTGCAGCACAGCATCGCTGTATGGCAGATGCAGCAGAAAAATTCGGAAACGGTGAGCTTTTGTATACCACCAGACTCTCTGTGGAAATCCCAGGAATTCCTTATGACAAGATTGAAGAATTTCAGAAATTTATAGCGAAAGAAGGCCTGGTAACAGGTGGAACAGGGGCAAAGGTACGTCCTGTAGTGTCCTGCAAAGGAACCACCTGTCAGTATGGACTTCTGGATTCCTACGCAGTATCAGAAGAAATTTACAGACGTTTTTATGAAGGTTACAGGGAGGTTGCACTTCCGCATAAATTTAAGATTGCAGTGGGTGGCTGTCCGAATAACTGTGTGAAACCAGACCTGAATGATGTAGGAATTATTGGACAGAGAATTCCAAATGTCAATGCAGATGTATGTAAAGGCTGCAAGAAATGTGCCATTGAGGCTGCCTGTCCAAACAAAGTGGCAAAGGTGGTTGATGGGAAGATTCAGATTGACAAAAACATATGTAAAAACTGCGGCCGCTGTGTTGGAAAATGTCCGTTCCATACCATTGAGGACGGCGCTTACGGCTATAAGATATACATAGGTGGACGCTGGGGTAAAAAAGTATCTCAGGGAAAAGCCCTTGGCCGGATTTTTACATCCAAAGAAGAAGCCCTGGATGTAATTGAAAAGGCCATTCTTTTCTTCCGTGACAATGGAATAAAGGGAGAACGTTTTGCGGAGACTATTGAGAGAATTGGCTTTGAAAATGTGGAGAAGCAGCTGTTGGAGCAGCTGTGAAAAGACGTTACCCGGGAGAGTCATTACAATTGGTGGAAATGCTCTGCACAGATAAAATAGAATTTGGAGGAAATATAACATCTATGAATACAAGAGAACAGATCCATGCATTATCTGAGGAAATGCTTGAAAATCTTGGAAAGCTGGTTGCCGTTGATTCCCAGCTTGGCACCCCGTCAGAGGGGAAACCTTTCGGAGAAGGACCGGCAGAGGCACTTGAGATCGGGCTTGAAATTGCCAGAGAGCTTGGTTTTAAAACCGTAAATCTTGATAATTACTGTGGTTACGCCGAAATGGGAGAAGGCGAAGAAATCGTAGGTATTGCAGGTCATCTTGATATTGTACCTGTAGGTGGTGACTGGACCTACGATCCATTTAAGCTGACACGAGATGGCGACCATGTATACGGACGTGGAACTACAGATGACAAAGGACCTGTAATTGAAGCTCTCTATGCGATGAAACTTCTAAAGGATTCCGGTGTGAAACTGAACAAAAGAGTCCGTCTGATCATGGGATGCAATGAGGAGACCGGTTCCAAATGTATGGCACATTATAATGAGGTAGAGGAAGAGTTATCCTGCGGCTTTACACCTGATGCAAATTTCCCATGTATTCATGGTGAAAAAGGCTATATGTCCATGATGGCATATTCCAAAAATACCAGAATTATCTCCATGAATGGTGGCTTTGTCTCCAACGCAGTATGCGATAACTGTACCACTGTGATTCCGGCAGAAGCTGGTCTTAAGGAGAAACTGGAGCAGATGCTTTCCGAAACAAAACTGCAGGAATATAAAGTTACGGAAACCGAAAACCAGATCACCATTTATGCAAAAGGTGTACCAGCTCATGCCAGCACTCCAACCCTTGGCATCAATGCTGCAGGTGTTACCATGGAATGTCTTGCAAAGGCAGGCTTCAAAGACGATTTTGTTAAATTTTATAATCAGCACATTGGAACAGCCTGTGATGGCTCCGGTGTTGGCCTTAAAATTTCCGATGAGTTTGGTGAGCTGACCTTCTGCAATGGAATCGTAAAAACAGAGAATGGTGTGATCTCCTGCACCATCGACATCCGTGTACCTGTAACCTTCAAAAAGGATGATATTCTGAATCGTATAGAGGGTAATCTGGAAGATGAAAATGGCCGTATTGAGGTGGGGGAAATCGGTAATCCGTTGTTTTTCCCAAGAGAATCTCCGCTGGTAAATGCCCTGTACAAGGCTTATGTGGATGTGACTGGCGACACGGAGAACAAACCAATGGTAATTGGCGGTGGTACCTATGCCAAATCGCTGAAAAATATTATTGCATTTGGTCCGGAGAAACTGGGGGTGGATTATCGTATTCACGGAGCAGATGAATTCATTCTGGTTTCTGAGATGGAAGAGGCTGTGGAAGTGTATATGGAAGCAATTAAGAATTTGTTAGCAATTTAACCGAATCAAGTAAGTTCCCTGGGGCGATTGCGAAAAGCAATACGCAGTGGGAGACTTGCTTGTATCAGGAGGAGTGTAAGCTCCTTCTGATAAACTGCGAAGCAGTTATTCGGTTATGAGCAAGTAGCAAAGCGGACCTGGAAGATCTGCTTGCCTCCAATTAAACAAGTTTTGAATACAAAAATAAAAGAAGAAGTCCTCGAATGTTACTGGCATTCGAGGGCTTCTTTGTGTGATCAGGAAATTACTTTGCAATACTTCTTTTACACAAAAAAAGCTCTGAGAATATTGAGATTATATTGCAATTGGAAAATGTCAATATCTGTATCAGAAATGACAATGTTAGAATCGTCTTTTTTTAACAAGCAGGTATATAATAGGCGTGCATTGAAAAGAAAGTGTCAACACAGGTTAAACTGAGTTAGCACTAATCCTGGCTTTTCAGAGAATTGTATTCACCGGGATTGCAGCCGAAATACTTGCGGAATCCGATGGCAAAACGGCTTGCATTGCTGAAGCCTGTCAGGGCAGCAATCTGAGTCATGGAATACTGCCCGCTTTGTACCAGGGAGAAGCTCTTTTTCGCCCGGTATTCTTCCAGATAGGCAGTGATGGTTTTGCCCGTCATTTTTTTGAAAAGACGGCAGCAGACCTCTCTGGACAGATGCACATGATCTGCAAGCTGCTGTAGGGATATTACAGAATCAAAATGCGTATTCAGATAATTCAGCATTTGTTCCAGACGTTCAAGCTCCAGCTGATTGGAAGGCGTGTAATGGGAGGAATAGTTCTGACTCCCAAAGAGAATATCACTGAAAACCTGGCATAGAAGTCCTTTGATTTTCAATTCGTAACAGTAAGGTTTGTGATCAAAAAGCTGTTCGATCAGATTAAGCTTTTCCAGGATCTGTTGGTGCGAAGGTGTATCAGGCGTCAAAAGAACACATGGAATTGCTGCGTTTTGAAGAAAAGGTCTGAAACAGTTTTTCTCCACATCACTTCCAAAGTCTCCGTACATAAAGTCCGGGCGGACCAGAATGGTGCTGTATCTGGCTGGTTGATTGCCCGGTGAATGGCAGCTGTGAGGCACATTTCGATTTATGAGAAGACCTTCTCCTGGATTCAGATGATAGCTTTTTTGATAAATCTGATAGATAGCTTCTCCTTTTCTGGGAAGGCTGATCTCCAGATCATTATGCCAGTGAATGGGAACACTTTTTCCTTCAAAATCCCAGAGATCATCATGACTCACTGTCATTGGAAAGCTTTCGGTTCCATGAGGGCAAAGTTCTCTGTTGGTATCGTCTACCAGAATTTTTCGCATTGACATATACAATTCTCCAAGTGTTTACAGTGTGCTTGAAAAAGGCTCCAAGTTATATTTATTATAGCGCCCAGACATGTGAGGCGCAAGAGGGAGGTACAGATGTCTCGTTCAAAAGAAATGGATCTGACCACAGGAAATCCGTTCTGGTCTTTGCTGAAATTTGCCATTCCTGTAATTTTAGGAAACCTGTTTCAGCTTTTTTATACTCTGGCAGATTCTGTGATCGTGGGAAAAACGCTGGGAGCAGATTCCCTTGCAGCAGTTGGTTCCACCAGCATTATTATCTACTTTGTGTTCTGTTTTATCAATGGATTTACCGGTGGATTTGGTATCTGCCTGGGGCAGCGTTGTGGTGCAAAGGATGAAAAAGGAATGCGAAAAAGCATTGCTGTTTCCACTCTTTTAAGTATTGCCTTTACGGTGGTTCTTACACTTGTCTGTTGTCTGCTTGCGCATCAGATACTTAGCTGGATGCAGATTCCTGAGGATATTTCCGGAGAAGCCTATGACTATATGTTTGTGGTGCTTCTGGGCACTGGCGCAACTGTTTTTTACAACATGATCTCCAACATGCTGAGAGCACTTGGGGACAGTAAAACACCACTGTATTTCCTGGTATTTTCTTCTGTTTTGAATATTTTTCTGGACATATTATTTATTGTTCCACTGCATATGGGTGTGGCAGGAGCAGCCTGGGCTACTATACTTTCCCAGTTCCTTTCCGCTGTACTTTCCTTGCTTGTAGGAATGAAAAAATTTCAGATTCTTCATCTTCACAGAGAAGATTTTCATGACCTGAAAGACGCAGCAGCCCTTCATTTAAAAACCGGTTTTCCAATGGGGTTCCAGATGTCGGTTATGTGTATTGGACAGCTGGCTATGCAGGCTGTGGTAAATTCTCTTGGAACGGCAGCAGTAGCCGGTTACACTGCCGCTTCCAAAGCAGACCAGCTTTCCGTCCTTGTAAATAATGCTATGATGACTGCAATTTCCAATTATGTGGCACAGAATTTTGGTGCTGGAAAGAAGGATAGAATCCGTCAGGGAGTACGCGCCTGCCTGATTCAGACAGAAGCTTTTAACCTGTTTATGTGTGTTGGAATTCTCATCCTTCGCCATCCGATCGTGCGGATGTTTCTGTCTGATCCAACACAGGAAATATATCATTATTCCGATATGTATCTCACAATTGTGGCACCATTTTATTTCATTCTTGGTCTGCTTGCCGTATACCGCACTTCCATTCAGAGCATGCAAAACGGCCGGGCTCCTTTCGCAGCCTGCATGATCGAGCTGGTGATGCGGATCATTGCTACTGTTGGAATGGCAGGAATCCTTGGCTATACGGCTGTCTGTATTGCCAGTCCACTGGCCTGGTTCGGTGCGTGTGCACTGCTGATCCCTTGCTATTACAGGATGATGAAAGACAGCGCACAGACTGCTTAAATTGTGGACTCCATATTGACTTGAAAAAACAGATATTTCTCGGTATTATTATTGGGAATATCTGTTTTTTTGTAAGAAAAATCGAAGAAAGATAATTTTTATACGGTTATGTCATTCGATGATAGCTGTTTAGAGGAAAAGGGAGAAATTTAAAATGAATGAAATTATAAAATGTTTATATAATAGAAAATCCATGCGCGTATACGAAGAAAAGTCCATTCCGCAGGAGATGAAGAAGGTCATCCTTGAAGCCGCAGCCCAGGCGCCTACAGCAGGTTGTCAGCAACTTTATACTATTTTGGACATTACAGATGAAGAATTGAAAAAGGCTTTATCTGAGACCTGCGACTACCAGCCATTTATTGCGAAAGCACCTATGGTACTGGTATTCTGTGCTGACTGCAAGAAGTGGTATGATGCATATCTGGAAGCTGGCTGTGAGCCAAGAAAACCAGGTATAGGAGACCTTATGCTTGCGGTGACAGACACGGCAATTGCCGCACAAAATGCAGTTGTGGCAGCGGAGAGCTTTGGTATCGGTTCCTGCTACATTGGTGATATTATGGAAAATTATGAGAAACAAAGAAGACTTCTGAACCTGCCTGATTATGTTTTTCCAGCTGTTATGCTGGTATTTGGTTGGCCCACCCAGCAGCAAAAGAATCGCTCTAAACCCCAGAGATGTGCACAGGAACATATTGTCCATGAGAATACCTACCGCAGTATGGACGACACTGAACTTCGCGAAATGTTGAGTCACCAATACAAAAATTCCACCTTCGAAGACTGGTGCAAAGCCTTCTGCAAAAGAAAATATAATTCCGATTTTTCAAAAGAAATGACACGGTCGGTGGGGGAATATCTGAAGCAGTTTGAGTGAATATTGCAGTTTTTAGAATTACTTATATCAGGGAAAAGGAGAACAATAGGATGTTCAGAATTGGAATAGCAGAGGATGATCCCTCATTCCAGAAGACAATTTCCGAATATATTGAGCGTTACAAAAAAGAAACAAATATAGATATCCAGGCGTCTTTTTTTCAAGATGGAAATGAATTGGTATTTGAATACGAACCCATATATGATGTTCTTTTACTGGACATTGAAATGCCAAAAATGAATGGTATGGATGCTGCCAGAGAAATCCGAAAAAGGGATCAAAGAGTGCTGATTATATTTATAACCAACATGGCGCAATATGCAATCAATGGTTACGAA
>JAERMT010000534.1_pt1 | contig 11709 bp, 6 predicted proteins | sample 9267081 | NCBI WGS metagenome assembly JAERMT01 (sample SAMN17071939, study PRJNA684904) | human gut metagenome | isolation source: diarrhea sample from child under the age of five | host: Homo sapiens | place: South Africa: Mafikeng, Mafikeng Provincial Hospital | collected 2019-09
AAAGCGTCTGGAAGCACGCGACTTCAGTCGTGTGAGGATAAAGTTTTTAATTCACAAGATACCGCGGCTGGTTATACCATTGATCAATGAGGTGTTTCATACATCCTATCCGGAAGATGTAGAGATCACGCAGCTTCGCAATGAGCACCAGCAGGCGGACGGGGAGGTCATCACGGATTCCTGTCTTCTGATCGGGAAGAAGATGTACCATATTGAATGTCAGAGTACGGATGATACGACAATGGCAGTGCGTATGATAGAGTATGACTTTGCGATTGCTATTGAACATGCGGCAAAGCAGGGACGAAGGTATGAGATAGAGTTCCCGAGATCCTGCGTGTTGTTTTTGAGAAGTTCGGGGAATACGCCGGATTTTCTGGAAACGAATGTGATTTTTCCGGATGGGAGAAAGCAGATGTACCGCGTACCAACTGTAAAAATGGCTGATTATACAGCGGAAAGTATTTTTGAGAAAAATCTGCTGATGCTGCTTCCGTTTTATATCATGAGATATGAGAAAAGAGCCCATGATATGAGGGAGAATCCCCGGTTATTTCAGACATTGTTGAATGAGTATGAGGAGATACGTGTAAAGCTTGAAAAGGAACTGATAAAACTGATTGTAAAAATCTCGGACTATATCTTCCAGGATGAAGAGAAGATCCAGAAAGGGATAGGTGATGCTATGGGTGGAAAAGTTTTGGAACTGGAATCGGAAAGGTTAAGAGCGGAAGGGGAAGCACGTGGCAAGGCGATTGGCGAATCTATTGGAGAAGCGCGTGGCAAGGCAATTGGCGAATCTATTGGCAAAGCAATTGGCGAAGTCAGAGGAGAAGAACGCCTTAGTGTTTTGATTAATAAACTTATTCTTGATAAGAGAAATGATGAGATTCAGATCGTAGTGACAGATGCTAAAAAGCGCAGGCAGTATTATGATGAGTATGGACTTTAGAACCGAGGTGTGGAAGATCATTCCTTTGATTTGTATATTCCGCATTGTGGAGATTCTGTAAAAGAGTGTTTTCTCAGACGTATTCCGGGGATAATAAGGGAAGTAATTATTTGTAATCGGGATATTGACAAATTATGGATAAAATGTTAAGATGGTTTCGTAAAAAACGAATAGCGTTTAGCGCACATGTACAGCTCATTACTACGGTAATGATTGAAGAATCGTTGGGTGAGAATCCCAAACAGGGCTTTCGTCCCTTGTAGTATATTCAGTCTGCAATTCACTGTATTCTTGTAGAAGTATTCATAAGGGATACTTTAATATAAAGGATAGGAGTGGATTCTTGGTTTGTACATTGATATTCCCTGCCGAATCCGGCAGGGATTTTTTTTGCACTTTGATAACAGAATATCGGAAGTAACGTTATCTCTTTATCTTTAGCTTTTGGAAATCCGGTGAGATACCGGTACGGTTTCATCCCCACTGTAATAAGGACGAACACTGCGAAGCCATTGGAAATTATTTCTGAGAAGGGCAGCAAGTAGGTTAGAGTATGCCTGAAAAATACTCTGGAACTTTAAGTCAGGAGACGGGCTTTAGAATGTGTGTGAAAATGAAGAATGGACATCTGCAGGCAGAGCAGAGGTTTATTTTTTGTACCCTTTTTGGGAAAAAGCAATCATTAATCAAGATATTATCAGGAAACAAATTTCCGATAATATAAAGATTTGCAATGCTTTGCGAATCGGTAACAGTTTAATTTCATTTCATAAAAGAAAGGAGAACAATATGAAAAATTCAAAAATGAAATTAACAAAACGTATCATGGCTCTGTTAATAGCTGTTATGATGGTTGTGGCAATGTGTGTTCCAGCCTTTGCATCAGAAACAACAGACAAAAACACCTTTACATTACCAGTATCTATTCAGACTCAAGTTATGAATGGCAAAGTAATTCGCGCTGCTGATGTAACACTGAATGAGGGTGATACTGCTTTGGATGCTTTGAAAAAACTGTATCCAGCTGAAACTGAAACAAAAGAAACTATTTCAGGTGTTGAATATCATTATCTTGGTGATCTGAAATGGTATCAGACTTCTTATACTTTTGATGGTGTAACTTATACAAGTAATTATATTCCTGCAATTAAGATGCCAGGACACTCTCAAAATAATAGATTTTTTGGAGACAACGGTACTATAAGTTCAGATCCAATAGCTTTAAAAGGTAAATACAAATATTTACCTAAATTAAATGCAACTGAAACGAAACTTGGGTTAGCAAAAAACAGCACTTTTAATAATCAGATACATGCTACAGATTGGTTATCTGAAAAAGATTATAATAATTATTCAGGCTGGATGCTTTTGATTAATGGAAATACAAATAACAATGGCGTAGATACAGTTCTTACCAAAGATAGCGGAAGTGTATGCCTTGCATTTAGTATGATGACAGGACTAGATTTAGGTCAGACGGGTTACATTAAAAATAGTGAAGGAGAATGGACGCAGGTAAATCCATGGTAGAAGTTTTCAAAACATATTAATAAAATAAATGGAATTTGAGCAAAGACTGGACATTAAATTATGTCTAGTCTTTGTTTTTTGAGGTAATGAAATGAATAAAAAACATAAGAGTAATATGCAGCATTTCATCCCATCTATAGCATTAATGCTATTTATGTTTTTGTGTTTATCCATCATAGATGTAAGAGCAGAAACCGGATTCATAAAAAATGATGCTGGTGAGTATGAAATATGGGATAGTACGGGATTTTATACTTTTAAAGATCAAATTATTAATGGAAAAAAATTTGCTGGAGAAACCATATTATTAAAAAATGATATTTCAATTCAGGTGGATGAAAGTGTAGATGATTCAAATTGGTTAGAATTTGATGGTGAGTTTAACGGACAAAATCATAGCATTGAATATTCTACAAATCAATTTGAGAAGGGAAAAGAAGTTTTTCCTTTTGATGTAGAAGGAAGCATAGAAAACTTAAAAATTAACATAGATAGATTTAATTTAACGAATAATGATGATATTGGTGCTTCTTTTTTGGTAAATGAGTATTCATGCGGTACATTACTTGGAATTGAAGTCACAGGTACAGTAAATGTATATCTGACAGATTTTAATAATAATTTGCTGTTTTCAATTTTTGATTCGGGAGGAGGATTAATAAAAAATTGCAGTTCAGGTGTGGATTTTTCTATTCATGCAGAACAAGAGGAGCAAAAAAATTTTAACGTAGTTTTAGGTCTGTCAGAATTTGGAAATGCAGAATTATATACTGGTACAGAATTTGTAAATTGTTTTGCTTATGGAGCATATAATAATAATTTTGCTGAGCAGTTTTCATCTGATACAATCTTCGAAAGAAATATAATGATTGTACCATTTACAGATCTTTTACCAGATCGCTGTTGTACTTTTGAAAATTGTTACTACGATAATGAAAAATTTATAAATACCTATATATCTGGAAGTAAAACAGAAGATGATCTTTCTGATTTAAAAGATCTCAATCAATCATGTTCACGTACAACCGAGCAGATGCATTCCCAAGAGACATACGAAGGTTTTGATTTTGATAAATATTGGAAAATGTCTGCTGACGAAAATGATGGATATCCATATTATTTTCCACGTGAAGCAATTATAACCTTAGATGTTAAGCCAATAATTACTGAAAAAAAAGTATGGAATACAGAAACGCCAAAAGATCAAAATAAATACAGTACTACGAATACTTATTATTATCCTTATGTGGGTGATACAACTGTTAATATTGATCATTTTGAATTTGCAAATATAACAACAAAACAACAAACATTGATTGATACTTATGGAGTCACACCGGAACTTAATACAGAGGACATCAAATCTGCTAATGTAGAAATGAGTTATCTTGGAAACAGACCTGTGACTGTAGAATGGAAGGATAATACAACTCCAAGTCTGACAGTTGCAAAAGCAGATCAGGCAAAAGAAGATGGATATGTTTTTCGTGTTAATGTTCTTAAAGGGTCTTGTGAAGTTCTTGATAATGGAGCTGAGGTAGCTCATACAAATGACTGGTATTATCAAAAAGCTCAGGATGCGATAGAACTTATTTTGAAAGGCGGTTCTTATAATGTAGAAAATCCATGCTGGACTGATTCGACGGTCTGGTTTGTGTTTACTGCTGCAAGATGTCATTACTATCCGAATGGGGATAAACAGTATTTTGACAAATGGTTTGCTAATACAAAAAAGAAACTTCAGGAAATGAAAGATAATGGTGAAGAATTAGACGTTAACAAATATAATGTTTATCAGAAACTTGTACTTACCATTGAAGCAATTGGATATGATCCAAGAGACATTGACAGTTATGATCTTTTGGAATTTATTTCTCAACCGGATATCGTAAACAGCAAGAACTATTTAGCTAAAGAATATACGATTCATGCATTGAAAGCAGTTGGTTATGAATCCAAAAACTATACAAATGAAGATATGGACAAATGGGCTCATGAAAAAGCTGCAAATATAGCGGCAACTCTGACAGAATCAGAAGATGGTAATCATAATCTGGATAATGCGGACAATTTTATGGCATGGCAGACTTTGCTTTACTGGTATAACAAATCCGGATTTGAAGATGTCACAAATACAATTAACAAGTCGTTTGAAACAGAATATGTTCCAATGCAGGTACAGCGCGCAACGGGAGCATTATGTACAGCTGCATATGAAAATCCAACTCCTCCGCAGGTAGCAGGAAATAATGCATGGAACGATGCGCAGGGACTTTTGTATGCATCGACATATGATAGAGATATTTTAGACAAGAATGCAGGATTTATTAAAAATGGAAACACCATTTTGGATGCGACATTTGATTTGATTAATTTTGAAAAAGGAACAATTCCCGGATTTTACTGGTATGATCCGGCACAGATTGCCAGAGGCTTAGATGGATTTGTCAGATGCTATCAGCGTAATAATCTGGGACAGAAAGATCAGGTAACTGTATTCTGGGATTTCTCAGACGTAACTGTTCCAACAAAATACGTTAACGACATGATCCTTGCCCTTAACGATGACAGTACGAAAAAGCAGATCAAAGCAGCGAGAGAGGCTTACGATGCATTAGACGAAACTCACAAGGCAATCTTTAACAAGGATACACTCAGAAAGCTTCTTGCAGCAGAGACTGGTTCAGGTAATTCTATTGAAAAAGCTATGGCAGCCATTGATGCGATTCCGGCAGCGGATAAGCTGACACTGGATGACAAGGCGGCTGTAGAGAAGGCAAGAACTCTTTATGATTCACTGAATGATGAAGAGAAATCTGTAATTACAAATTACTCTAAGCTGACTGAAGCAGAGGCTAAGATCAGAGAACTCGAGAAACAGCAGGAGCAGAAAGATAAGGATAAGAAAGTAGCAGAGAAGGTTATCGCTGATATTGATGCGCTTCCTTCTTCTTCTGAACTGACTCTTGATCCGTATGTTCTGCAGCTTCTTGACCGCGTACAGGCAGAGTACAATGCTCTTACGGATGCGCAGAAGGCTCTGGTTACGAATTACAGTACGTTACAGTATCTGAGAAATCTGATCCCTGATCTGAAGGCTGCGGCTGCAGTTGTTGATAAGATCAAGGCGATCGGTGAGGTTACTTCCGATAATTATCTGAAGAAACAGGCTCTTGTAGTGGAAGCCAGAACGGCTTATGATGCCCTGACAGCAGATCAGAAGAAGCGTGTGACAAACTATGCAGAGCTTGAAAAAGCAGAACTGTTTATCAGCAGACAGAGTACAGATGAGAAGGTTGCTTATGTGATCTCCTTTATCGATGAACTGAATATCACTACTTCATCTTCAGGTGCTCTTTCTGACGGACCTCTGAGACTGACAGAGAAGAATAACAATGTTCCAACAGAGAAGATCTGGAATGACTGGAAGGCTTATGTGGTAAATGCAAGGGCATTGTATGATACGCTTGATGACCAGCAGAAAGCCCAGGTTACAAATACAGCTTCTCTGGAGAAAGCAGAAGGTTATATTTACCAGCTGAAAGCCGATGCGCTCAAGGCAATGCTTAAAGCACTCCCGGATGCGCAGACAGTACGAGGATATGAGGCACCTCAGCCGACTACAGTTCCATCAGCACAGGAGGCAGCTTCTGTTGAAGAGGAACAGGCGGTACCGGCACAGTCTGAGGGATCTGATTTCTCAGATGGAAGTGCGGACGCATTCAGCAGTGATGAAGTTGATGAGCAGGCAGCTGAGACAGTGGATATCCCTCAGGCAGAATCAGCTGAAGATACTGAAGATGTCCAGACAGATGTTGATTTCTCCTCTGATGAAGAAGTTCCGGCAGCAGGTGATACCTCTAAGCGTGAACTTACAGAAGCAGAGCTGAAACAGATTGCAGAAGCCAAGAATGCTTATGACAGATTAACAGAAACAGAAGAGAAGAAATTCAGAAGCGAGAACACCGCACTGGTTGAGAATATGGAGAAGCTTCTTGCCATGGCACTGACTTATGAGAAAGGCCAGAGTGCATATCAGCAGTTCTTCGCAGATGAAGCAGCACAGATTTATGCAACAGTAAAAGATCACCCGGTAGACAGAGATTCCTACGCAGATGTTAAGGCTTTCCTTGACCGTTATGCTAAGGATTATCAGGGACAGGAAGATGCCATGGCAGGCCTGAAAGTCAAAGTCGGCAGTCAGGAGATGACTTTTGCAGAGGTTATCGCAGCACTGACGGCACAGGCTGACAAGGCAGGTAAGGACATTTCAGATGCACAGCAGGCAGATGAGTGGATCAGCAATCTTCCGACTGCTGTTACCAAAGAGAACATTGCAAATGTAGAAGCAGAGCTTGCAGCACTTCAGAAGCTGATCGACGGCATGAGTGTGGAAGGCAAGTCCTATATGTGGAATGCGAAGCAGTTAGGGCTGATCAAGACGATCGTGGCAGATTACCACATTGAACTTGCGGGCAAACAGGGTGCATTTAAGGCAGATATGCCTGCAGATCTTCAGACAAAGGCAATCAACTATAAGACTGTCCAGATCAGCTGGAGCAGCGTGGATAACGCAGACGGATACATGGTATACCGCAGAACAGCAGACAGCGGATGGAAGAAGATCGCATCCCGGGTAACAGACATTTCCTATAAGGATCAGAAAGCAGTTACAGGAACAACCTATTATTATACTGTTAAGGCGTACTCTTACGCATGGGGCGAGATGACTGTAAGCAGCTATGACAAAGATGGTGTTGCAGGAAAAGCCAGACTTGGCAAAGTAAAGATTGCTACGGCAAATTCTGAAAGCTACAGTACGATCCGCGTAACATGGAATAAGGTTTCCGGTGCAAATGGATACAGAGTATACCGTTCCACTTCAAAGGATGGCAAGTATACAGCCATTGGTTCCACTGCAAAGAACAGCGCAGTTACATTCCTAGATAAGAAAGCAGTTACCGGTAAGACTTATTATTACAAAGTACGTGCTTACCGCAATGTAAGCGGAAAGAAAGTATACGGAAGCTATTCAGCAACAGAGAAAGCAAAGGCAGTACTTTCTGCTCCGACCCTGTCCGCAGGCTCAACTTCAAAGACAGCAGTGCTTGAATGGAGTAAGGTAAAGGGTGCCGATGGCTATCAGGTATATGCCAGCGATTCCCAAAATGGTACCTATACCCGCATAAAGATCACCAAAGGTACAGGTGCGACAGACGAGAGCCTCCTCACCGGAAAGACCCGTTACTATAAAGTACGTGCTTACAGAAAAGTAAACGGAAAAGCAGTTTATGGCTCTTTCTCAAAGATTAAAAAAGTAACTGTTAAATAATAAAATCAGTATGCAGTGTGTTATCAACACACTGCATACCCCAAAAGAAGGTAAGAGAATGAAAAAAGCATTTATAATTATAATTTTATGTATGATTTTGCAAATTTTTACAGTTACTGTATATGCAAATGATAGCAATGTAAATATTGTAAGCGCTGATAATTATGAATCGCGGGAATTTAATCAATGGAAGCGCGCTAAGTATAATTTTTCATTTAATGTATCTACCGAAAAGAAAACTATAAAGGCATTATGTAGTGCTGTGTTAACTGCAACTGGAACAGCAATTGGATCTTGCGGAGGTGAAGGAGCAGCTATAGCAGGAAGTGCAATTGGAGCGGGAATTTCTTCTTATGCGAGTGATTGTATAGAGGAACATTACAGTAAATTCAAAAAAAAGGGATATGGTACTTCAATTACAGCTATGTATGGTTCAAAATTGCGCGTGATTATATCAATATATTCAGATTCAGCAAGAACAAAATTAGTTTCTGAATATAAAATGTCTACAGATTCCTATCCTGTATAATTTATATATATGAATAAAATAAAAATATTTTTGCTGACTATTTCATTAATGTTTTTGGCGAGCCTGGCAGCTATATTTATATCAAGAGAATTTATATTCCACAATAAAATTTCAGATTTGAGCTGCCTGTTAAACATATGGAAAGATACTTATGGATGGAATTTTCTGATAAATGTAATAATCGCTCTGATAATTGCTGCAAAATTTGGAAAGAATGATACAAAAAAATAAGGCAGATGTCCTTTCTACCTGCTATATGACAGGGGGAGAGTCATCTGTCATTTTGTAATTTCAGGAATTGCGGGTGCTATTTTACCCGGATGTAATTTTTTAGATTAAAAACGCGGAGGAAACAAATGAATAAACAATGGATGGCACTGCTTCTCAGTACAGGAATTGCTGTGACCGCATGTCCTGTACCCGCAGCCCAGATGCCACCGGCTGAGCAGATACACGGGGAGGCAGAAGAAACTTCTGTCCCTGTACAGCATGATGATTCTGACGACAGAGAAACTGCGAATGAATTCCAGTCTGACACCGAACCATCTCAGTCAGAGACAGACGATGGCGCGGCCGGAAATGAAGAAGAAAATAATGAAGCCGGTGAAGAAAAGCTGGATATACCAGCCATGATTTCCTGTATTCAGGAAGCAGCGGCGCTCGAAGAAATTGATCTGTCCTCAGAAACGGTCTCGAAGTTCTTTCTTGCCAGTGACACCTATGACAGTCTGACAGAAGAGGAGCAGGCAGAAATTGATGCCGGAGTCAAAGAGGCTCTTGAAACTGTCCGAAACCGTATTGCGGCACTGATTTCTTCTGACAGTGGAGTGACCGCCACGGGAAATCCCTGGTATGTGCAGACCCATGTGCAGGAGCACCCGGATCAGGAACAGACTATACAGGAGCTCTCCGAAGCATATCCGGGGACTCTTCCACAGCTTCTTTATGATATAAGTATTTCCTATACGGATATCCGTACAGGAGAAAGCTATCAGCCAATGACGATGATCTCTCTGACATTTCCTGTCCCGGATGGATATGAGAGTCTGACGAAACCGAGGGTTCTTAGAAGTACCGGGGATTCGTTTATGGAACTGACCCCTCAGACGACAGAAGATAACTGTTTCTATCTGGATAGTGCCAGAACTTTAAACCATCTGATCATTGCTGACTTTCCCGCAGGACTTCAGGGAATCTCTCTTAACAGTAAATCCGTTAAGATCAACCGGGGGCAGAAATACACCCTGAAGGTGGTCCCGGTACCGGAATCGGTTACGGAAGAGTATACAGTGACATGGAAAAGCAGTGACACTTCTGTTGCGAAAGTAAGCAAAAAGGGAGTTGTCACAGCAGTAAAGAATGGCAAAGCTACGATTACCGCTTCTGTAACACAACACCCGGAAATGACGGCCTCCTGTAAGGTAACGGTCATGCAGGGAGCAAATGCCCTGAAGAAATCGGTCAGTCAGGTTATGGCAGAGACCAGCGCCTATATGCGTGCAACAGATACCAATCCTTCTGTTGGCAGCGAATGGTATGTGCTTGGACTGGCGAGAGGCGGTTTAAGCCTGAAGGAGAAATATTTCTCTACCTATTATAATCACACGGCAAATTATATCGAGGAAAAGAAGGGAATCCTTACCAATACTTCCAAATATACAGAGTATTCCAAGAGAATCCTGGTCCTGACCTCAGAGGGGAAGGATGCCCGCAATGTGGGTGGTTACAATCTGTTTCAATATATCTCTGATTTCAGCCTTGTGAAGGAACAGGGATTAAACGGTCCGATCTGGGCACTCCTTGCCCTTAACTGCCACCCGGAATATTCTTTCCCGGAGAACCCGTCTGCGAAGGAGCAGAATTCGGAATCTGCGCTGGTGAATTTCCTGCTGCAGAGTGAACTCCCGGGTGGCGGATGGACGCTGATGGGAAGTAATGCGGATTCTGATATTACCGGCATGACACTGCAGGCGCTGGCACCGTATTATCATAAATCAGGTTATGAGAATGTGACTGCTGCCATTGACAGAGGGCTGAATAAATTGTCGGAAATGCAGAATGACAGCGGCGGATATTCCACGATGGGTGTGGAGACAGAGGAGTCCTGTGCGCAGATCATCACGGCTTTATGCAGCCTTGGGATTGACCCGGAGACAGATTCGCGTTTCATCAAGGGCGGTCACTGGACAATAGAGAATCTTCTTTCCTATCATATCGATGGAAGTGGATTTATGCATGTAAAGGCAGGTGCCGGAAATAACGGAGGTGCGGCAGCAGGTACTCTGGACGGGATGGCTACGGAGCAGGGATATTACGCACTGGTTGCCTACCAGCGCCTGAAGGATGGCAAGACGAGCCTTTATGATATGTCAGATGTGAGTATCAAAAAAGGTGGCAAGGGAGATGGTTCCGGTACCGGTCTGAAAGAACCCACGCCGATTCCTACCCCGACGCCGGTTCCTGCCACAACACCGTCAGGCGGCAATACGAAAACGCCGGGTGGATCCGGGAAATCTCTGGGTGGTAAGTCTTCCGGCAGCAAAAGCTCCACGGGTTCCGAAAGCTCAGGAAAGGATAGTGGCTCCGGTTCAAAGGATTCTAAAAACAGTAAATCAAAGAACAGTAAGTCATCAAAGGATAAGAATTCCGGCGGCTGGGATTTCGAAGCAGAGCCTTATACAGAGTCGGAAGAGACTTCACAGATGGATACCGGTGAGGATGGATATCAGGAAACTGCCGGGGAGAGTGGAACCGGAAGTCTGACCTCAAAGAAGAAAGAATATGGTATGATCTTTGGTTTTGCGGCAGGCGGTGCTCTGGCGGGAGGACTGGCAGGCAGCGGCATTAAGGCCGGAGTGAGGGCTCTTATTAAGAAGCGGAGGAAGAAGAAATGAGGATAAAGAAAAAGGGACTTGCCCTGTGGCTTGCACTGTTTCTGGGGGTAAGTTCGCTCTCAGGTTGTGGCGGCGGGGATGACGGCATGACACAGCTTTCCGAAAAAGGAGCTGAGATCTTAAACAGCACGGAGGAAGATTCTGATACAGATGTGGAACCTTTGAAGCAGAAAACAAAGCTTCCTGAGGACGGAATCATCACCCAGGCACAGATGGAAACGATCGCCGGAAAGGACGAAAAGTATTATTTTACCGGAAAAACGGACAGCGGGATCAGTTATAAATGGACTTACAATGGAAGCCAGATTCAGAATCCGGTGGAGCAAAAACTTCTGGTACAGTGCAGTGAAGATGGAACAGAAGAGGTAAAGAAGCTTGCCAATGATGCGCCTTATGCGTTGAAAGTCACACTGGAGAAGATGAATCTGGCAGCGCCTGCGAAGCTGACCCTGAATCTGAAAGAAAAATGGGA
>JAERMT010001225.1_pt1 | contig 11651 bp, 26 predicted proteins | sample 9267081 | NCBI WGS metagenome assembly JAERMT01 (sample SAMN17071939, study PRJNA684904) | human gut metagenome | isolation source: diarrhea sample from child under the age of five | host: Homo sapiens | place: South Africa: Mafikeng, Mafikeng Provincial Hospital | collected 2019-09
GGATATTCTGCACTTCATTAAGAGTAAGAGAGGTAAGTGATTGCCTCTCTTTTTTTTATTATTTATGATATTACCTCCTATCACCTTAAATCTCTGATAATCAAACACTAAAAGAAAGTGTGATAGAGTTATATTTACTCTCCCCTATTCTTTGTACCTTTGCATCCGTAACGTTACAATAGTGTTAGTTAATATTAAGGATAACTTAAAAAGATTGTATCATGGAAATGACAGATGCAAAGGTCGTAGAGAAGAAAATCTACGAAGAGGGAAAGAAGCACGATGATTATGCTTCTAAGGCAACAGGTAATGCTGGCTTGACACTGGGTAAACAAAAATAATGCTCAGTATAAACTCTCTTAATTGCTGGGAACTCCTTGAAAAACAGGACAATCAGCAGCCAAGATTGTGCGTTCTTTGAAATATTTTTTGTAACTTTGCAGTATGGTAAAAGGTATAATTTATAGGTACGAATCCCCATCGGGAAAGTCCTATGTAGGTCAGACAACAGATGAGAAACATAGAAGAAGATGTTTTTTCAATAACTGTTGCTACAGCGGAACTCGCTTTGATAATGCTATACGCAAATATGGAGTACATAATTTTAAGTACGAAGTGCTTTTCTCGGATGATTTTGATTCTAAAGAGGATGCTATTCCCGTCCTTAATGAAAAAGAATCGTATTTCATAAAGAAGTATGATTCTTACAGAAATGGGTATAATATGACTTTAGGCGGAGAAGGTGTTAGGGGTCATACATTAGAAGGAAAATCTAAAGAAAATATGATAAATCACCTCAAAGATTACTATAAAAGTCATAGCAATCCTTTTAAAGGAAAAAAGCATTCAGAAGACATGAGGGCTTACCTTAGTGAGTTAGCCAAGAATAGAACTGGAGAGAGAGCACCTATGTATGGTAAACATCTATCCGATAAGCAAAAAGCTATACTGAGTAAGTGTGCCAAAGAAAGAAAAGGAAGCAAAAATCCTTTTTTCAACAAAAAGCATACGAATAAAGCTAAAAATGCTATATCTACAGCAAATAGTAAGCCTGTTTTGCAGATAGATGCGGCAAGTGGAGAAGTTTTGAAAAGGTTTAATTCCGCTTTAGAAGCTGGAGAAAGTCTAGGTAATTCAAAATTAAACTCCGAAATTGTAAAGGTATGTAGAGGTTATGTATCTCCATCTGGTAGGCATTACATTACATGCAAAGGTTACAAATGGAAATATGCACAATAAGGTTCAACGACTATCCCGAAAGGGAGTACACTCAAGCGAGTGGAAATGGAGAGTATCTCGTGAGAGATAAAGATATAGTCTTATCTGTATGGTAACATACAGCAGTTCATTAGAGAACGGGTAAGGTGGTTGCGTACCTTATCGAAAGTTAGTGATTATTGGCACAGCACTCGGTGCTGGTGCTTGGTTGCTTGGCGGTAACAACCGCAGCGTATTTGGTTCACTCGGCGGCAATATGCCTGAGAACGTGAACATCAATGCTTACGGAGCTAACTCAAGCTCAAATCAGCCAACCGCCTTGCAGGTAATGGAGAAGGAATGTGCTGATGAGGTGAAGTTGCTTACCGACATGTTCGGTTTAAAGCTCGACACAGCAAACAAGTTCTATGCTATGCGTGAGGCAGATGTTGCCGAGAAGTTCGGTCTTTACAAGTCGCAGGTAGATGCTATCAACGCTGAGAACCGCCGTGCAATGGAGGCAGAGTTCGGTCTGTACAAGTCTCAGATTGATGCGGATTTCGGTCTGTACAAGAATCAGAGAGACCAGTATGACGCATTGCAAGCCAAGTATTGCGACCTTGATAAAAAGGTAGCCGTTATGGAAGCCCTCACTCCTTACAAGGAGAAGCTGATGATGGCTTACGTGAACGAGAAGTGTTGCCGCAAGATAGATGGTCAGCTTGTGCTCCCTTCTACGCCAGTAGTTACTGGTTACGGCAGCTATGGCTGTAATTGCACCGCTCCCTCAACTCCCACTACAGGAGCGTAACAGAGCAGTAAGGAAGTCGGTTAGACGGACTAAGAAAAAATGAGTTGGTGAGGGGTGTTTGCCCTCGTTGGTGGATGCCCTCTCACCTCTCTATAATATATCACCAACTTAAAGATATTGATTATGATGAATTTCGGGAACAGCCCTTTGCTTGATATGGGCACAGGTCAGCAACAGCCACAGATGATGGATGCCGAGCTACAGAAGATGTATGAGGCAATACAGCAGAAGCGAGCATCTATCAATATGCAAGCGCAGCAGTCTTCCACCCCTTTATGGGATGAAATCGACAAGATTGAGGACAATCTTACAGGCGCACAACGTCAGTACTTGATGCAGGATCAAGAATACGTCAATAGCTTGCAATATGTGTCTAAGCTAGTACAAGACGAGGAATTGCGCATCATACGTCCTCGCATTGAGAGTACTCAGCAAGGACAGGAAGCATTAAAGAAACATTTGTCTTTGATGCAGCGTTTAAGAAAAGAAGTAGCGCAAGCAGAGGAACATAAATCTGCTATGCTCAACGATTATATGACTAACCACAGCGACAAAACTTGGCAAGAATATCTCGCTTGGTACAACAAAACAAAGAAAGGAGAAACTAAGAAATGAACGTAACAGAATTGAAAGAAAAGCTGCTTACATCATTGGATTTGTGGGCAGACGCAAGAATTAGCGATATGGTGAAGGAGAACCCTGCATTGGCTATTCCATCCGTGTATATGAAGCGAGCATCACACAATATCATCGCCAAACACAAGGATAGTTGGGGCAAAAGCATTGACAACGCTACCCTATTTATTGCCGATGAAGACGGCAACATAGATGCTGATACCATATTCTCAGACCTCATGCAGATGTTGGAGAATATAAGCAACTACGAATTTGATTTCGGCTTTGTCAAAGGTCGCATTGATGGCGGTACTTTGTCCATTGATTTGCCTGATAATATTATAACGACAATATTGTTCGGCAGCAAGAAGAGTATCAGCTTTACAAAGGATGATTTTGAAGAGTTGAGAAGTCTGATAACAACAGAATAATAATCATAAAAATAAAATAATATGGAAGCAAAAGAGATTATGAATAAGTTTGATGAGCTGTATGGAATGATGGCTTCATCAACCAACGTGAAGTATATGCGCACATTTGGAGATACAATGCGCTGCATGATGAAAGATATGGCATCAAAGCACCCAGAATTGGCGCAAGAGTATCTTGATAAGCTCTGCGCCATCAAGTGGAAGAACTATCTTACCATGAAGGAGGCATCTGAGATTGTTAACGGTATGAATCCGCCTGCCACTTGGGATATGCAGACATGGATCAATGCTATGACCGGTCTCGGACTTGCAACAGAGGAGAAGCCTTACTACAATGATTATGCTTTGTACGTTGCAATGAATCAGGTTGTAAGTGACCACGGATGTACCATTGCAAAGATACTCGGCAAGGAAGATGTTAAGGACATTGGTACAGAACATCTGGTTAAGTATGCAAACCACCTTGCACTCGACTTACTGAAAGACAAGGATGGTGTGTACGACATCAGAGAGTATTTTCTAAAGTAACATTAAAAACATACGATCATGAAAAAGGTATTCGAAGACATTATAGCTAGCAATGACATGCAGGCTATCAAGAACTGTGTTACGATCATTGCAGATTGCTGTGAAGTCGGAATGAACGACAGCGTAATGCTTGATATGATGAAGCAGATCAAGGGAGAGATTGGCGCGTGTCACTACGACGAGGAAATGGCAGATATGCATCTTTGTCTCATAGGCCAACTTCACACTAAAGATGTAGCCAAGGACTATTGGCACGAGGTTAAGAGTGACAAAATTAATCTTGAAGACTGGTGCGTCCTCTGGGGTGAGATGGTAAAGCGCAACGACGCAAAGATAAAGAAATGGTTCCCGAAAATCAATACGCTCGACTACGAAAGAAAGATTTTCGACGAATGCGTTTCTTTCCTGGAGAACGGAGGACTACCGTATTATGATCTGAATATCTGATTTTTTCGTTATTCTGAATGAAGTCTCGACTTTTTTTGCTATCTTTGCAGAAAGAGACCGAGACTTTATTTTTATATATTCAGGATAACGATTATGATAGATTTGTTAGATTCTTCCCAAATCCGGCAGATAGCGGTGACAATCTCCTCTGCTATACTCGCCTTTGCAACGCCGACCGAAGGTTTCGTGTTGGCGCTGGTAATCGCTTTCGGCTTTAACATATTCTGCGGAATGAGGGCCGATGGCGTAAGTGTTGTGCGGTGTAAAAACTTTTCTGCATCGAAGTTCGTAAACGCCATTTTGGAAATGTTGCTATACCTGACCATTGATTACGTCATATACGGCATCATGGTTGGCTGCAATGACGGAAGCGAGGCTTTGTTTGTAATCAAGATGCTCACGTATATATTCTGCTATGTGTACGTCTGCAACGCATTCAAGAACCTCATCAAGGCGTACCCTAAGAATATTTCATTCAGGGTTATTTACTATATTTTAAGATTCGAGTTCGCGAAGGCATTGCCTAGCTACTGGAAGCCGATCTTGGAAAGATTGAACCAGGAGTTTGACAAAAAAGAGGAGGAAAGCAAAAATGGCAAACCATAAGATTCTTGAGCCATTTATCCTCAAATGGGAGGGTGGCTTCGTTTATGATAAGGATGATTTGGGCGGCGCAACGAATATGGGTGTGACTCTCGCTACGTACCGCTCTGTGTTCGGCAGCAAGAAGAGCGCAAAAGACCTGAAGCGTATGACCAGGGTGCAATGGGGTGTAATCTTCAAGAAGTATTACTGGGATAAGTGGAAGGCCGATGATATCAAGGACCAGAATGTAGCCAATATCCTGGTTGACTGGTTTTGGTGCAGTGGTTCCTATGGTATCAAAATTCCTCAGCAGGTGCTCGGAGTTTCCGTTGATGGTATTGTTGGTTCAAAGACAATTGCCGCCATTAACGCAAGAGATGGTAGAGAACTGTTCGACACCATCAAGCAGGAAAGGAAAGATTATATTGACCGTATCTGTCAGACCAGGCCACAGAACAAGAAGTTCAAGAAGGGATGGCTGAACAGAATTAATTCGCTTGACTATGAGACTGATTGATAAGATTGCAAAGATTATAACCATCGTTGCTGTGACGATGCTGGTTCTATCAATGTTCTGTAGATGCAATGCTAAAGAGCGAATTGTGGAGAAGCAGACATATATCGCAGATAAACGAAACGACGCTAAATGGGATTCGCTCTTTAATACAAGATTAATAAAGGAGTTGATTTTCTATCAAGCGTCGCACAAGGAGTCCGTGAGATCAACTTCAAAAGAGAAAACTCATGTAAAGGATAGCACGGCTTCAAAGTATGATGCCAACGGTAATAAAGTCGGCGAGGATAGATTCCATTATGAATATCGCGAGATATCACAAGAAGATGTGCAGATACTAAAAGACAGTATTTTAAGCCTCAAGCAATACATAGATAGCACTACACTATATCGCAGCAAGTGTGACTCATTAGTCTCAGTGATAAGTAAAATATCGAAAGATAAAGTATATGTAGAGAAACAACTATCAAAGACTGATAAAGTTTTTTTGAATATAGGTAAGATAGCATCAGTTTGTCTTTTTATAGGCATTCTCGCATTTTTGGGTTGGATATGCTGGAGGTTGAAATTACCCAAACGTTCTTAGTTTTTTCTCATTTTAACTTAATGGATTTTGTTTATATTTATTATTTGGTTGAAACAAAAAAAGAGGCGACCGTCCGTGATGGATAGTCGCCTCTTGGCATTTGGGTATCAATCTTCTTCAGCTTGCAGGAACTTGATACTATACTCCGTTTCGTAGTGTTTCTTCTGCTCGTCGGTCAGCAATCTAGTTTCGCTGTCGAAGAACAAAGTGAGCAGCTCTCCGTAATCCTTGTCGTAGAAGTAGTTGTACTTGCGGCAGAGATAGTTCCTTGCGTTCATGCACTTGTCCGGAACTGTCTTGAACTTTCGCTTTGTCTTCTGTGACAAACCGCTAGCAGCTCTCAGTTTCTCGACGGCAAGAACCTTTCTCAGCGTTTCCTGTCTCTTTCTGTTAGCGTCATCGGTGCGGGTACGAGCAGCACTCTCCTTCTGTATTCGTTTCGTAGTCTCATCTGTATGCTTGACCCCCAGTCTCTTTGCAAGTTCGTTGACCGAAGCTTTTGTTATACCAAGCCTCTTTCCTACCTCTGTGGCCGAATGAGTCGGATAGAGCTCACGGATAACCTGATTCCTTTCCTCCTTCGCCTCCTTCTTACTTTGGATAAAGGAATCTCCGTGCAGCTTATGTAGCCACCAGTAGATAGTCTGTACGGTGCATCCGAATGACTTCGCCAATCTGCTAGGCGACTCACACGGATGTTCCTTTATGTAATTTTTCTGTTCGTCTGTAAGTACGTTCATAGGCTACTTTTTATCAGAAGAGCCGTAGCCATTATCGCCACGCTCTGTTTTGTTTAACTCATCCGTCTCTATAAGCATGATGTTGTCACTTGTTTCTAGGTGGAATTGCACGATTTTATCACCAACCTTGTATCGCGGCATATTTGGCATGACGTGATAGAATACGGCGGAAATCTCGCCAGTATAGGAGTCGTCGATAGTGCCTTCACAGTTACTGAGAATCATACCAGTCTTCCATATAGAAGAGCGACAACGAAACGTAAAGCATCTTGAAATATCGACAGGCTTGTTACGATTTTCAATCTGTAACGCAAATCCGAGACCGTATTTCCACACGTTAGGTGCAATCTCTTTCTCTGATACTGCATAGCAGTCATAACAGAAATCATCATCATGCGCCTTGGATGGCATAACAGCGTTCTCGTTTGTCTTTTTAAACAAGACTGGCACGCCAACAACCTCGGTGAATCTATCAATCTCCACGCCATCAACGTTCACCTTTCCGTAGAACATACCAGCAGGACGAGTCCAAACCTTGCGCTCCCCATAGAGAGCCTGATAAACAACTTCTTTCTCCTGAGTCTCGCTATTAGTGACCTCAGTAATAAATCTGTAATAACCTCCTTTGAAATGTCTGTAAATCTTTTCCATTTTAATATTTAAAGTTTAAAATTCATGTTCATCACATACTTGGTCGCAAGACGATTCGTGCTGATTAATACAACACCATCCTACGCCATAAGCGTCTTCGTTGTCAAACCAATGACAGTTACCGCAACATTTTTCTTCTTTCATACGCTGTACTGCTTTAATCTTTCTGCATCACGTTGAACATCTCTTAGCTTGAACGGATGCTTCTTATTGGACTTTATCAACTCGTTAATATACCTACGGGCATTCCAGTGATTTGTTAAACTTATTGCCTTGATGATACGGTGGTCTTTAAAATCGACTTTATATCCAGCTCCTGGTAATAATATGCGATTATAGCAGAGGTAACGAAATATCCAATAAGGTGTATTGTGCCGCATTATCTTCTTTGCTAATCTAATCTTCATACGCTATAATTGCTCTAATTTATTAATTATTCTAGAGAAGCGGGGCATGTTTTTAGAGTATTCACTTATACGATACTCTTTCACCATTAAGTCGTATACCCAGCGTAAAATCTTCGCATCCTCGTGAAACACGTTAATATCTTGTTCGTCTAAAATTATTCGTTTCTCCATACGTTACTTCTTCTTAGTTCTTATTCTAATATTAAACTCCCAAAGCAGAAAGCCTACATTAATTTCATAAACACCATTAAAAGGCTTCCATACGATTAAACTTGGAATGAAATAAAAGCACCAATCGTATTTGGTTATAAGATATTTGAGATTAAAACTTATCTTCTTCATACGCTATTTCTCTAACCTTTTTTTGAATGTCGCAAGTATATAGATTGAACCGCAACAAGGTATCGTAGATGCTGTAATCAATGCAGATGGTGGTATTAGGTTATATTGTACTAATTCCCAACCATCATAGCCGTATTGATTAAATTTATCAAATAGAACCTTGGTCATCTCATCAGCTTTCTTAATAACTATTGAAGTTACCATATACTCATACTTCTTCATTTCTCACCTTCCTTTCTATCAAACTTGTTGCCAACTCTTTCTATCTTACCAATTTCTAGGACATCTGAAAGCCAATAAAGAGGTTCATTATCGCTGGCTATCATAAAAGCATAGTCCTCTTCTGACCAAATTACTTCGCCTATAGGCTTATGACCTACGAAATGTATTAGGTCGTGCTCAAAGATTTCATTGTCTTTGCAGTCTTTCAGACCTGTAAACTGACAGATGGTAGATGGGGCAATTGGTGATGTCAGCCGTTTCTCAAAGTCTGTCATCCAGACGTTATCTGAATCTTTGTGATGAACCAAGTCACCTTTTATCCATTTCCCATCTAATGTCTTCTTTGCCTTGAATTTTATGTTTTCTATTTTCATAAGCTATTTCTTTTAATCGAATTTATTGCCAATGACTTCCATATTTTCAGATGGGAAATGGCATAAGAAGAAACCATACCCAAAGCAGAATGCTATTGATTTATTATCCCAAACAATAACGCCTCTTCTCTCGGCATTGTTATCTTTGTATGTAACTATATCCCCTTCATAGATAGGTGTTCCATTCTTATCTTTCAGTTCTGTGAACTGGCAGACTGTAGAAGGGTCAACCTGATGTGCCTCGTTTCTATTAAGCATTGATTCACTCTGCCTATCCTCGATGATGTAAGTGTTACCACATTCAGCATAGAAGTAACCTTCTACCCAAGTGTTATTGTCAAGACGTTTAGCCTTGAACTTGATATTTTCTATTTTCATAAGCTACTTATGTAAAATTGTCACTCTTCTATTTTTGTTCATTTTTAATATAGCATCCTTTGCCTTGTCTATAGAGCAGAAAAAGCACTCTAAAAGGTCATTTGCGCCATAATCCCAATAATGGATAAGCCCAAAGAGTAATGAATGTCTCTTATCTACACGAAAAGCAAAGATTGGCTCATTCCAAGAATCATAATGTACGCCTTTAACAGGCTTGCTTTTATGATACATATCTACTATTCTATATGTTGCCATAACTATTCCTCCACTTTTATACCGAAGTGAGCACCATCGGCAAAGTTGAATTTCTCCAATGTATCTTTGTAATCAATGATGTCTCTGTTGATTTTCACATATAAGGTGGTTACTCTCTGGACTAAAGCCAAATCTTTGAACAAGGTTGACTTCACCCACCCAAACGGCTGATGCTTTTGCATTTCAGCCCAGCACTCTTCTGCATCCTTGAATGGTCTGTAATTTGGCTCTGGCTTGATGCGATATTCTAAATCATCATCAAAGCTTGGGTCTTCATCATCATACCATAATGACTTGTCGCCTTTAACACATCTACTCTCTATTGCCTTTCCTTCGGCAAATGCTACCAAAATTGGCATCATTTTCTTTATTTCTTCTCTTGTCATACTCAATCCTCCAATTTTATATTATGTTTATCTGCGAAACTATCTTCTGCCTCTTCGCAAAAATCACCTTCGCAAAGAGTTTCTGGACATGCTCTGCTAGTAAAATACTCACGGCGGCATAGCTTACAGATTTCATTTCCATAATTATTTCTTAACACTTCTCTAGTCATTACTCGTTCTCCTTTCTAACCAAATAGTCATACATAGGCTTGCAATTACTAAGATATTTCTTACGTATCTTTTCAGCCTCCTCCTCTGTGTCACAAGTTGCAACAACTCCATCGGGATATGTATCCCAATATCTAACTACTTTAAATTTTGTCATAATCAATCCTCCAATTCTTTTAAAATTAGTTTTACTTGTTCATATATAGGCGCATCCCATCCTTCATCAAACGCTTTTCCATCAGAAGAAAGATGATGTTCGTTGACGTAATCAAAGATTGCGTTGCAAAAGAAATCATCACTTGTACCCTCGCCAGATTCTTCATCACAGAAACCTTCGTGATTTAGGAGTTCCTCACATTCCTTGTGCATACAGATTGCAGACCTATATTCAGGAGCAAACTGACGAATATATTTTTGTCCTACTTCTATTTCGCAACCGCACATATAACATCTGTGAGGTTTGCGAGCTTTACGCTCTGTATCTATACAATCCATACTTACTCCTTTCCGTTTAACAACTCTGCTTCATTAACACAGTTTTTGGGTACATAAGCCCAAAACGTTGGTTTTACTGGGAAACAAAGCTCCGTTACCCAAGTTCTACCATGATACTCAATCATCTCGTAATGCACATCATCACCAATGTTGTATTGTGCTATTGCCAAGCTGTTGTTGTCTGGTCTAACATCAATCTCTTTAGGATAGTCATTATGTAGGAAGAACTTTTTAACTTTGTCCTTTAATGTAGGATTATACTTTGCAGTGAGTTTGTTCCACAATAAAGTAAAAGAATCTAGTTTCCACTCTTTTACTACATATTGGCTATCTACATTCCAATCGCCATACATATAAGTATATCCGACTTTATAAAAATCATCATATACCTTTTTGCAAACTTGAAGTCCTTTAGCGTGGGAATTTCCTTTTATAAGTATTATAACCCAATCAAACTTTCTGTTGTCCATACTTACTCCTCCAACTTTTCAATAGGTTTCCAATGAGTGACATGTAAGCCACTTCTAAATCCATTTTTATCTATTAGCTTTTCCTTTCCAGCCTTGTAGCGCATAGTCACAAATGGATAGTCTTGCATTTCTTTATCATACGCAAAGACCTTTTCGCCATACTCAGGCAACCCATCCTCAACAGATACCCAGTCTGACTTTCCTAACTCTATCAAAGCATCATGCAACAAGCCATTTGCCTTTCTCAAAGGAGCATTATGCTTATCGCTTACAAACTCCAAGCTATCAACATTGTTGCGGATAACTTGTTGTATCAGCTCTATAACTTTCTTCTTATCCATAGTTACTTTGATTTAATATTATTTCTTACTCATCCTCCAACTCTTTAAGTGCATCCTCAATATTGCCCATAGCCTTCCAAAGAAGGATATGCTGAGTAGCACCACCTTGATTGTATTCATCAAGCTGACTGTATGCTTGACTTAATAATTCCTTAACTTTACTCATCGCTTATTCTCCACAAGAAAATGGTCTTTAATATGTTTCTCTGCTTTTAACCTGGACTTGAACTTATGTTCCTTAACCATCCAGCAAATATGCTGGTAGTAATCTATATATTTAATAATATAAGCTTTTCTGCTTACCTTTATTATCTTATACTCGTTACAATAGGTTCGATATTCAAATCTAATCATATTCTCTTCTTTTTACCCTCTCCCTTTTACAGGAGAGGGTGGTTAGTTACTCTGTTACTTCAACGAACTTTCCGTTTTTAAGTTGATACCAAGTATCAGCTTTGATATTCTCTCCATCAACGTACTCAGTCTTAACACATACTGGAACATCACGCTTCTTTTTATCGCTCCATTCCCATTCTGCGAGCGTTATCCATGAGCCAATCTTTGCTTTGGCTTTGGATATGTTACCAGCACACATGATAACGGAATCTTCTCCAGTGCTATCAATCTGAGCAGAGTAGCCCGATGAACCAATCTTAGCAGAGTCGCCCGATGAACCAATCTTAGCAGAGTCGCCCGATGAACCAATCT
>JAERMT010001226.1_pt1 | contig 11643 bp, 10 predicted proteins | sample 9267081 | NCBI WGS metagenome assembly JAERMT01 (sample SAMN17071939, study PRJNA684904) | human gut metagenome | isolation source: diarrhea sample from child under the age of five | host: Homo sapiens | place: South Africa: Mafikeng, Mafikeng Provincial Hospital | collected 2019-09
CGCAGGATGGATCCACGAAGCGGTGTGAAAAACTATGTGAGGCTATCCGTCTTCCACCTGTTATCCCGACCGAAGTGGAGGGAGCTTTTTTGCAGAGCGGTAAATCGTGAGTGAGAGAAAGGCGAAAAAGGAAGCACCAAGGTGTTGTTTGAGTGAGGGCGCATGTGTGCATATGGCGGCAGTGCAATAAAGATCCCTCGGCTGCGCTCGGGATGACGATACGAGAGGAGGGATAGGCTCACATTGCGTTTAAGAGAATAATCTCGGTTGGCTGGAATCGCCGGGAGGAACAAGTCGCTGATTAACTGAAAGCACATCTGCAAAGATGTCCTTTGGACTTGCTTTTAAGGGAATCTGTCATATGCTATAAAAATTTTTTATCTCCAATAAAATAAATATGTCACATCTTGTCTAAGGGGAAATGGTAGAATAAAAATAAATAAGAATTTGATTTGGGAAAAGAAGGAAAAAGAAATAACGGGAGAAATTATGATAATAGCACATAGGATGATAGATGAAGATGGAAATGTGCAGGTCCAATCGCTGCGGGAACACAGCCGTAACGTGGCGCGCCTATGCTGTGCTGCCTGTATGGCGGTAAACTTAGGCCATGTAGGTTATTTGATAGGCTTGCTTCATGATATTGGAAAAGCGGCTGAGCCCGTACAACGACGTTTATCGGGAAGTCCAGAAAAGTATCCCCATGCCTATGCAGGAGCTCGATACCTGGTGGAGCGCTTAGAAGCAATGGAAAAGGCAGGTCCGATAAATCCTTATATGTACTTGTTGGTGGAGTTGGCGGCAACGGCCATCCTTTGGCACCATTCCGGTAGAAAGGACATGGTGGATCCTTTTGGAAAGGAAATCTGGCAAAATGGGCTGCGGAGGGGACAGGATGATGCTGTCTATGAGCAGGGGCTGCACTCTTTTTTTGAGGATTGCTGTACGGAGGAGGAGTTACAGGAGCATATCGTATTTGCAGTTAAAGAAATTAAGGGTGTGTTTAAGAAGATCAATGAAGCTTTTGGTCCGAAAGGAAGAACTCCTGTGCGTCGTCACTTTTTCATCGGGATGCTTCAGCGGTTTTTATTCAGCGTTTTGGTGGATGCAGACTGGACGGATACGTCGGCATTTATGAATGTAGAAATTCATCCAAAGGAAAAGAAGGAGGTCTCGTGGCAGGAGGAATGGGATGAATTACAGATGCGCGAGAAAGAAAGAGCCATGCAGCGGAAGGAAGAATGGGAAAAGCTGCTGTTTTGTACCGAAGATTACATGTGCCGTTTACCCGTAAATTATACGATTGACAAAATGAGGCAGAAGATTTCCGAGGGATGTCTTCACCATGTTGCTGACGGACCGGGGATTTATCGGCTGTATGTACCTACCGGCGGTGGGAAAACATTGACCGGGCTTCGCTACATGATCCATGCGGCGAAAAGACAAAATGCAAAGCACATCTTTTTCTTTATTCCCTACAAAAGTATTATTGAACAAAATGCGGAAGTCTTTCGCAAAGTTTTAGGATCTCAAAATGTGTTGGAACATCATTCCGACGTTGTGCTTGATAGTGAAGATCCTGCCGCTATGGAGGAAAATAAAAAGCTTCTCATGCAAATGGCCCGGTGGCAGGAAACTCCCTGCATTGTCAGCACGATGGTACAGTGGCTCAATACGCTTTTCGCCGGGCCAAGGAGCAATGTACGAAGAATGGCTGGGATGGTGCATTCCATACTTCTGTTTGATGAAGTACAGACGGTCCCGAGAGAAATGGTCTTTATGTTTAATCTGGCCATTGATTTTCTCCATAAAATATTGGGATGCACAATTATTTTGTGTACGGCGACGCAGCCGGATCTGAGGCATGTGGAACAGCCAGTGCTGTATGCCAAGTCCATGGATTTGGCAGAGGGATATGAACAGGATTTTAAAGATTTCAAGCGGACTCATGTGGTCGTTCAGACTGTTCCCGGCGGGTATACCGCAGAAGGGATTGGCGATTTTGCCCAATTGCTTCTAAATGAAAACCGCAGTCTGCTGATTATCGTAAATACGAAAAAAGCGGCGGAAGCGGTGTATGAGGAAATCAAAAGGATCGAGCTGCCGAATATGGAGCTGTATTGTTTGTCTACTAATTTATGTACAGCACATCGGCAGCAAGTAATCAAAGATATTAAAAAGTGGCAGGCAAAGACAGATAAGAAGCAGGAAGATCGACTGGTCTGTGTAAGTACCCAGCTCATTGAAGCGGGGGTGGATTTGAGCTTCTCCTGCGTGATCCGGAGCATGGCAGGGCTCCCCAGTGTGGCACAGGCCGCCGGACGATGCAACCGCAATGGAGAGTCGACATGCCGGAATGTATACCTCATCAATTGCAATGATACCTTAGAGGATCTCCGGCGCTTGCCTGATATTGATGATGCAAGGCAGGTAACAGAGCGTATTATAAAGGAACATCCCCAGGAAGATTTACTATCACCAGATATGATACAAGAGTATTATCATATTTATTTTAATCAGGCAGATAAGATGAAGTATACTATTTCCTTGCCGGAAGACCGGCACAAAAGAATTAGTCTTTTGGATTTGCTGAGTACTTACCAAGAAGGCAGGATCCCGCTGCAAAAGACATGGAAAAAGGAGGATTACAATTGGAGAGGAGCCTGTACGATGACACAGGCGTTTTCCTTGGCAGAAAGCCATTTTAAAGCTATCCCAGATGAAAATGTATCGGTGATTGTACCATATGAGGAAGGGAAAATGAGGATTGCTGATTTATTGTCGGCTAAACCCAAAGCCATTCGCTCCATCCTGTCCAAGCTCCATCCCTACACCGTGAGCATCAGCCAAGGAGCATGCAAGTGTCTGGAAGAACAGCATGGCATCATACGTGCCTGTGATGGGGAAGTGCTTATTCTGCAGGAGGGATATTATGATCCGGATAAGGGAATCAGAATGAAAAAAGGGGAAATGGATTTTTGTTTTTATTGATGTTTATGTAGTTTACTGCAGAAAGAAGGGAGTATTGTGAAATATCCCAATACGATTGAAGCCCGTGTGTGGGGAAGGTATGCGCTTTTCAGCGATCCCATCACGCGGGTGGGCGGGGAAAAATATACCTATCCAGTGCCGACATATCAGGCATTGAAAGGCATCATGGAAAGCTGCTATTGGAAGCCCACGTTTACCTGGGTGATCGATGCTGTACGTATTATGCATGTGGTTGAAACAGAATCCAAAGGAATTCGTCCCATTCGATACAATGATGGGACTAATGATTTGTCCATTTATACATATTTGACAAATGTTGAATATCAGGTACAGGCTCATTTCGAATGGAATCTTTACCGGAAAGATTTAGCAAAAGACAGAAATGAAAATAAGCATTACTGGATTGCCAGGCGGATGCTGGAACGGGGCGGCCGACGGGATATTTTTCTCGGGACGAGGGAGTGTCAGGGATATATTGAACCCTGTGTCTTTGGTGAAGGAGAAGGTGCTTACGACCACTCGCCGTCAATGCCCCTTGGCGTGATGGTACATGGGATTACTTATCCTGATGAAAGCTCCAATCAAATGATGCAGGTTCGTCTGTGGCACCCTGTGATGGAAGAGAGAGGAATCATTCACTTTTGCCGCCCGGAAGAATGTCCCATGATCCGGCCTATTAGAAAGGGAACGGTTAAATCCTTTGTCATTGGAAATACAATGCAAAGCTGTGATGACTTGGAGAAGGAGATGAATAGCGATGGGATGGCTGGATCATTGCATTTCCGTATTTGATGGGAATCCTGCTTTTGTTGGGAAAATGGAACCTGGGTTAGTGCCGCTCGTCCCAATCAGCCACACAACGCAAAAGGTCAATATTGAAGTGGCTCTGACAGGGAAGGGAGATTTCGTCCGGGCAAGGGTGCTCCGGCCGGATGAAATGACTACGATCATTCCCTGTACAGAGAAATCTTCTGCGAGGACCTCTGGATTGGTACCCCATCCGTTATTTGATAAGCTGCAGTATATAGCAGGTGACTATGTGCAGTATGGCGGTGAAAAAAAGAAATTTGACTACGAAGAATACATGAAGAATCTGCAGGATTGGTGTAGTTCTCCTTATGCCCATCCTTATGTACAGGCTGTATACACATACCTGCAGAAGAAATGCTTGATCCATGATTTGTCAGAATATAAGATCCTTCCGTTGAATCAAGATGGAAGCTTGATGAAGAACTGGAAGGGAGGGAAAGAAAACGCTCCTGCCATTTTTCAGAATATGAAGAAAAACGAAACAGCCTTTGATTCCTTTGTGCGTTTTTCCGTCAATGAAGTACGCCTTTGCGATGATCCAGATGTGTGGAAAAGCTTTCAGGACTACATGGAAGAGGAATTGCAAAAGGAGGATTATTGTTATGCAGAAGGGAAAAAGACTAAGATTTCTGAACTGAGTCCCTATAAGATTCGCAATGCAAAGGATCGGGCTAAGCTCATCTCCAGCAATGATACGACAAATTTTACATTTCGCGGCCGTTTTCTCACCGCTGGGGAGGCCATGGCTATTGGTTACGAAGCAACGCAAAAAGCACACAGTGCGCTTCGCTGGCTGATTTCCAGACAGGGTACAACTTGTGGGGGTGAAACCATTCTGACCTGGGGAACCTGTGACGAACCTTTGCCGTCATGGCAGGTGAATACGCTGGATATGGTACGTCAGGGACAGGATGAATTTGGATTTGACTGTGATGATGCCGCACTTATCACAGATACAGAGGAGAACTTTGCTAAGGCCTTTAACAAAGTTATTCAAGGATACAAGGAACGTGTCCCTGATACGGCTTCGGTTTCGGTGATTGCATTGGATGCAGCGGCAACAGGGCGTCTGGCCATCCGGTATTATCGTGAGCTTCAGGGATCTCGATTTCTTGACCAAATTGAAGATTGGCATCGAAAATTTCGCTGGAAATTGGAAGATGAAGATAGAACCGAAACCCGGAATCCCGGCGACAAGCGTGCACATGTGTTCTTTATCGGAGCACCTGCACCGCTCGCAATCGTAGAAGCAGTCTATGGAAAAAAAGCGGATGACAAACTGAAGAAGCAGGCAATCGAGAGAATCTTGCCCTGCATCATAGACGGTAAAAATATTCCATTAGATATCATGAAAAGCGCAGTGTACCGTGCCACTGCAGGTGTATCGCTGGAATTCTGGGAAGCCTGTAAGGCAAGAAACATTGCATGCGCTTTGGTTTGCGGGTATTATGCCCGGAAAGGAGAAAGTATCACCATGGGATTGGATGAAAATTGCAGCGATAGAAGTTATGTATTTGGCAGGATACTGGCTTGTGCGGAACAGGTGGAAAGATATGGACAGAGTCTTTCTGGTGCAGATACGGGCACGAGAGTGACCAATGCAGAACGTCTTATGGTGGCCTTTACAAAACGGCCCAAACATACAACAGATTTGCTGCATACCAAACTGAGACCTTATCTGGATCGCATCCATACCAAATCCAATTATGGATCCAGAGTGTATCTTACGATGCTGTCTTTATTAGATCGCTTAGGAACAGAAGCATTTACAGATGAACCGCTCAGTGAAAAATATTTGCTCGGTTATGCAAGCCAAAAGCTGGCTTTCATGGAAAAGAATAAAGAACAGCAGGATAATCATTGATTGTTGACAGGAGGATACCATCATGGAAACTTTACAGAAAAAAATTGATTTTGCCGTGGTATTTGCTGTATCACATGCGAATCCCAATGGAGATCCGCTCACAGGGAACCGTCCCCGTGAAACCTATGACGGTTATGGAGAAATTTCTGATGTCTGTTTGAAGCGGAAGATTCGTAACCGCTTGATGGATCTTGGTCAGCCAATATTCGTTCAGTCTGATGACCGCAGTAATGATGGGCATAAAAGCTTGAAGGAAAGAGCGGATGCCAATCCCGAGCTGAAAAAGGCTGGAAAGGATAAGGATTCTTTTGCGAAAGCCGCTTGCCAGAGCTGGATCGATGTACGCAGCTTTGGTCAGGTATTTGCTTTTAAAGGGAAAGGGAAAAGTGGGGATGGCGTTTCTGTAGGCGTACGAGGACCTGTATCCATTCATTCTGCCTTTAGTGTAGATCCCATCATTAGCAGCAGTCTGCAAATTACTAAAAGTGTAAATGGTGAACCCAGTAAAAAGCAAAATAGTGAAACTACAGATAGTGAAACTACAGATAGGGATAAAATGAGTTCTGATAGAATGGGAATGAAGCACCGTGTAGATTTTGGGCTTTATGTGACCTACGGAAGCATCAACTGTCAACTGGCAGAAAAGACAGGATTTACCTTAGCCGATGCAAAACTGATCAAAGAAGCATTACATACGCTCTTTGAAAATGATGTCTCCTCTGCGCGACCGGATGGCAGTATGGAAGTCGTAAAACTGTATTGGTGGAAACATAACTGTAAAGATGGACAATATTCTTCGGCTAAAGTGCATCGTCTGCTGCATATTGTCAAAAAAGATGGAGTAGAAAGCGCCCGGTCTGCAGAAGATTATCAGATCACTTGTGATAAGCTGCCTAATTTGGATGTGGAAGTATATGATGAAATCTGACGATTACCTGCAAATGTCAGGCATCCAACATTTTTGTTTCTGTCGCAGACAATGGGCGCTGGCCTATATGGAAATGCAATGGAGTGAAAATCTGCGTACCGCAGAAGGACGTCTGGCACATCAGCGGTGCCATGATGAAGAGTCAGTAGAAAAAAGAGGAGATCTTCTCATTGTCAGGGGCATGCGGGTGCAGTCGAAGCGGCTGGGTCTTTCCGGAGCTTGTGATGTCGTGGAATTCAAGCAATCTTCGGATGGGGTGGATTTACAGGGATATGAAGGGACTTGGATTTCCTTTCCTGTGGAATATAAACATGGACATGAGAAAGAGAACGATGCGGATCGGCTGCAGCTCTGTGCTCAGGCAATGGCTTTGGAAGAAATGCTGGTCTGCGATATCCCTCAAGGCAGTATTTTTTACATCGAAACAAAGCGCAGAGAACGCATCATATTTACAGACGAATTGCGTCATCATGCCGTGAAAATGGCAGAAGAAATGCATGACTATTTTCGACGGGGATACACGCCAAAAGTGAAAGTGGGAACCTTTTGCAATGCCTGTTTTTTGAAAGAACTTTGTGTGCCTAAGCTTTGCTCTAGGGTAGATCCAGTTAAGTATATCCGGCAGCACATGGAGGAGCCATGAGACGTTTACTGAATACACTGTTTGTACTCTCTGAAAATGGATACTTGACGGTAGATGGGGAAAACGTAGTCGTTAGCCGGGGAAAGCAGGAAATTGGGCGAATCCCCATGCATACGATAGAGAGTATCCGCTCTTTCAGTTATGCCGGAGCCAGTCCCGCCCTGATGGGAGCCTGTGCGACGAGGGGGATTGATGTATGTTTCTTTTCTCCACGGGGCCGTTTCCTGGCACGAGTCGTGGGAGAAGAACGGGGAAATGTACTGCTGCGCCAGCAGCAATACCGTATTGCCGATGATCAGAATGTAAGCTGCCGCTATGCAAGAAATTTCATCTTAGGAAAAGTTTATAATGCGCGATGGGTATTGGAAAGGGCAACTAGGGACCATCCCCAGCGAATTCCCGTGGAAAAGGTCAAGCTATGTTCTGGTCAAATGGCCAGCCAGCTTCCCTATATCAGGAATTGTGACAATCTGGAACGATTGCGGGGACTGGAAGGAGAAGCAGCACAGCAATATTTCAGCGTGTGGAATCATATGATTCTAAGGCAAAAAGAGGATTTCATCTTCTACGGAAGAAATCGTCGCCCGCCAAGAGATCCGGTCAATGCGCTTCTGTCCTTTGCTTATGTCCTTTTATCTTTGGATTGCGCAGCTGCTTTGCAGAGCGTTGGGCTTGATCCCTATGTAGGCTTCCTTCATCGACCAAGGCCGGGGAGGAGGGGTCTGGCGCTGGATCTGATGGAAGAGCTTCGGACCGTTTATGCAGACCGTTTTGTACTGTCTTGCATCAATCGTCAGATCATTTCATTAAAGCATTTCTTTCATCAGGAAAGTGGGGCGGTGCTAATGACCGAGGACGGACGACAGGCGTTTCTTAAAGCATGGCAGACAAAGAAACAAGAGACGATCACGCATCCTTTCCTAAAAGAAAAAATGATGTGGGGCTGGTTCCTTTTGTGCAAGCTCTCTTATTGGCTCGTACTATCCGAGGTGATATTGAGGAATATCCTCCGTTTTTCTGGAAATGAAGGAGACAGATAATGCTGGTATTGGTTACTTATGATGTAAATACTGAGACCAAAGAAGGACGGCGGAGACTGAGAAAAGTCGCTAAAATGTGTGTGAACTTTGGGCAACGCGTGCAGAATTCTGTATTTGAATGTATATTGGATGCGGCGCAATACGCAGTATTCAAATCCAATCTGACAAAATTAATTGATGAAGAAAAGGACAGTTTGCGGTTTTATCAGTTGGGAAATTCCTATAAGAACAAAGTAGAACACCGGGGCGTCCATCCTCAGTTTTCACAGGATGATATTTTGCTTCTATAGCAGCTGGTGCGAAGTCATAGTGCTCATAGTTTTTGTGGAAGTATCGCACCATTGGGAATCGATAAATTTCCTCAAGAACTATACAAATCTTATCGAAATTATCTCATGAAAAGATATTATGCGTTTTTCCATGTGTTTTTCCTAATGGAAATTACAAAAACAGAGAAGAAATCTCATGTTTTTGCTGTCGCTCCCCATGCGGGAGCGTGGATTGAAATACGACGGTCGGCGTCAATGCGGTTAAGTCACTCGTCGCTCCCCATGCGGGAGCGTGGATTGAAATATCAATACGCATCGCTTCCGCGTAATTGCGAGCAGGTCGCTCCCCATGCGGGAGCGTGGATTGAAATATGTCCAGCGGGCTCGTCGGTGCAACGTATGTAGGTCGCTCCCCATGCGGGAGCGTGGATTGAAATATGCTATATTGTGAATACGGAGGCGTATAACCAAGTCGCTCCCCATGCGGGGGGCGTGGATTGAAATATTACATACGAGGATGAATCCATCGCCGAAGAAGGTCGCTCCCCATGCGGGGGGCGTGGATTGAAATGATGGGAAGAAAGCCTCCATTCTGATGGGCGATAGTCGCTCCCCATGCGGGGGCGTGGATTGAAATATGTCAATGATGATGGGTATGTCTGGTATGAATCGTCGCTCCCCATGCGGGGGGCGTGGATTGAAATATGCAGTATGGCACATGGGAAGAAGTACCTGCTAGTCGCTCCCCATGCGGGGGGCGTGGATTGAAATATTATTGATTCTTACATTGACATGAAGTGCGGCGGGTCGCTCCCCATGCGGGGGGCGTGGATTGAAATATAGCGGGGCGGAGTACAACGTTCATGATAACGGTCGCTCCCCATGCGGGGAGCGTGGATTGAAATACTGCCGCATAGGTAGCCTGGAATTGGCAATAAAAAAGCCCTGAAGGGGGCTTTTTTATTTTTTATCTATAGTTTTTTGATTTTCCGTCAATGCTCTTATTGTCTCACAGGGCGAGGCGGTAGATCTTTTCGAGGTCTTTGGCGGAGAGGGGGGTGAAGCCGTGGAGGAGGCCGTCTTTGGCGCCCTTCCATGCGATGGCCTTCTGAGCCATTTCGGCAAAGCGGGTGTCGTCGATGCCGATCTCTGTGAGGGTGGTCGGGAGGCGGAGCTGTTTTTTGAAGTATTTCCGCAGGCGTTTGATGCCTTTCTGTGCGATCTTGATGGTGTCCTTGCCTTTGGGGGAGACGCCCATGACGCCTACGGCGAAGCGGGCGATGCGGGGGGCGGTGGTTTCGTCCAGGACGTAGGTGAGGAAGGCGGGGGTGAGGATGGCGAGGCCAAGGCCGTGGGTGATGTCGTAGTGAGCGGAGAGTTCGTGCTCGATGCCGTGGCAGGTCCAGGAGACGGAATGGCCGCTGTCGATGAAGTCGTTGATGGCCCAGGAGGCGGTCCAGAGGAGGTTCGCACGGGCGTCTTCATTGGCAGGGTCGGCCATGGCGATGGGGGTGTCTTTCATGACGGAGCGCATCATGGCTTCCATGTAGGCTTCGGTGGCGGGGAAGGTCTCTTCTTTCTGGAAGTAGACTTCCATGATGTGGGAGAGGATGTCGGCGGAGCCGCAGGCGGTCTGATAGGCGGGGACGGTGTAGGTGTTTTCTGGGCAGAGGAAGGAGACGGAGGGGCGGAAGGCCTGGGCGGTCCAGCCGTATTTTTCTTCAGTCTCGGGGTTGGTGATGACGGCGCTGGCATTCATTTCGGAGCCGGTCGCGGCGATGGTGGGGATGGTGATGAGGGGGAGGGCGGTGTCGATGGCGGCGCGGCTTCGGATGAGGTCCCAGGGGTCGGCGTCGTAGGGGGCGCTGCCTGCGATGACTTTGGCGGTGTCGAGGACGGAGCCTCCGCCGAGGGCGAGGATGAGGTCCAGGCGTTTTTCGCGTACGAGGCGGATGCCTTCGCGGACGAGGCCGATCTCGGGATTTGGCTTGACGCCGGAGAGGCCGTAGCAGTCGACATTGGCTTGGCTGATTTCTGCGAGGACTTTGTCAAAGAGGCCGCTTTTTTTGGCGGAGCTGCCGCCGGTGATGAGGAGGACGCGGCTGCCGAGGCGGCTGATCTCTTCGGGGAGGTGGGCGAGCATGCCGTTTCCGAAGTAGACTTTGGTGGGGTTATGGTAGATGAAATCGTGGGTCATGGGGATGCCTTTCTTGTCATGGGTGACTAGGGAAATGCTGATTGAATCATTTTTCCTTAAACTGGTTTGGTGGGTTCTATGGGTTCATAGGGTTCAACGGGGTAGGTGTTCCTTTCACTTTTTCGGCAGACTTGGATTCCTTGTCTCGGCGATCCATTTTGTGAAATCTTCGGGGGAGATGCCGAGGCGTGCTTCTGCCCAGGGTTTCCATTTTTCGGATTTTTTACGCGCGGCAAGGATGTCTTCCATGGAGGTGCCGGTGTGCTGCTCTAGGAGGTAGGCGAGGCGGAGCCAGTGGCTCGGGTAGCCGTCTTGCAGCAGGGGGATGGCGCGGTCTTCGGGGATGCCGTAGAAGCGGTGAAGGCGGCGGGCGCGATGGCGCAGGAGGCGTTCTTCGTAGAGAGCAGCGGTGAGACCTAGCTTTTTCTGGATGCGTCCCCATGGGTCATCTTTCCGCATGTCGAGGATGGTATCGATGGGGATTTCGGCGAGGATGGAGAGAAGGGCGGCTTTGTCGATTTCAAGGAAACGGAGGCCGCTTGCGAGAAGGGCTTCTGCTTTATTTTGGGGGATTTCGTACTTGTAGTGGATGCTTCGGATCTGGTCGTCTAATGTGGGTTCGCTGCGTTTCATCGGGGGTTCCTTTCGTGCAATGCATGGTTTTCTCTATTGTAACATAGATGGGAGAGGGGATAGGGGCGTGTTGCCCTCTGATTGAGCGAAAGAGGGGGAGCAGGTTCTATAGGTTCAATAGGTTCGACGGGGGTGGTGCGGCGAATAAAAATAGGGAAGCGCCGCGGAGTTTTAGAATATAGGGTATTCTCGTATCGCCAGCCCCCCCCTTGCGGGCAATGCTATTAAGTTAAGGAAATCGTTAGCTACGTAACGTCTTGCTTCCCCC
>JAERMT010001241.1_pt1 | contig 11514 bp, 14 predicted proteins | sample 9267081 | NCBI WGS metagenome assembly JAERMT01 (sample SAMN17071939, study PRJNA684904) | human gut metagenome | isolation source: diarrhea sample from child under the age of five | host: Homo sapiens | place: South Africa: Mafikeng, Mafikeng Provincial Hospital | collected 2019-09
AAGAAGTTAAACCCTTTAAAATATAAAATTATGGCAAAGTACAAATTTATTGTTAACGTTGATATAACATCTTTCAAAGGTGGGAACGTTGCAACAACTGAAACCGTAACATTATCAAATTATGGTAACGACAACAAAGGTTTTAAAACCTTACAGGCTGCAAAAATTTCTTTAAAGAAATTGTAGAGTCTTTGACATCTAGCGACAACAAAGAAAATGTTTCATACAATATCAAAGATAATAAAAACTTTTCTTTGGGTTATTATGATAAACTAAATAGAGAGTTCATGAATAGAGAATATAAAGTTGTAAAAATGTAAGTTTAACCGCCTGTAAGGGTCACCCTTACAGGCTTAAAATAATTGATATATGGAACATTCATATTTTAGAATCACATTGAAACAAACCGACAAAGTTACGGTTTTTATGGTTCGTTCGGACAAAGTAAGCGAGTTCTTTAATAATAAGATTGATTGCTTACAGGGCGATTGTTCAATAACCGTTAAAGGGCGTTTTCCAACGCACAAAGATTCTCGCAAGTGGTTTATGGTAACACCAACAGAAAATAAATAAGTGATATGAAAAAGATTAAGTACTTTAAATTGTCTGAGTTCATCAACTCAGCAACGGCAAAACGTCTTTCAATAGACAATATGCCATCGTTTGAAATTGTGGATAACTTGAATCGTTTGGCTGATTATTTAGACAGCATTCGTGAAAAGTTAGGTAAACCTATCTTAATTAGTAGTGGTTTTCGTTGCCCTGTGTTAAATAAGGCTGTAGGCGGTGTTTCTAACAGTCAACACCAAAAGGGTTTAGCCGCTGATTTGATTTGTGCCGATATGGAATCTTTAGAAAAGGTTCTGCGAGAAACAGGCGGTTTCGACCAACTTATTAAAGAACATCGCAAAGGCTCTAAAAGTTTTTGGTATCACGTTTCTGTTGCACCACGTAACGGAAAACCACGTCAACAAATTATTATGAACTTAGAAAAGAAATAAGTTATGGAAAAAGGTTTTAAGATTTTACAGGATTCTATTTCAGTTTCCATTGATAATTTAAAGTTTGTAGCAGAAAACACTACAGGCAATAACGGTTTGTTACTTAATTCTGTAATTGATACCCTACAGGCACAAAAGAAAGTTATCGAATATCTTTCTAACTGTCTAGACACGGAAATGAGTATTAAAAACAGATGTTTTGATTTCCTTTGCAAAAAAGGTTTAATGAATGAATTTTATAGCAAATAAGAAAAATGGGGCGGCATTTGTACCGTCCCATTTTCTTTTATATATAAACACCGTTTTCAAGTTCTGAAATGATGGTGTTGTATTCATCGACCAACAAATTAACCGTGTTCAAATCTACGTTTTCAAACTGTGCATAGCCTGTTACGTCCCCTATTGTTACGGTTTCCTGTGTATTGTTTACAGGCTTATTTACTGTAGTGTTCTGTGTAATAATAACATAAGGTTCTAAACCATATAAAATTTGTTCGTCCCATTGCGTACCCCCTACGACATTTAATTCTGTTGTACCTGTTTTGTAAATCACATCACGTGACAAAGAAAAACTTTCCAACTGAAAAACAACACCGTCACAAGACAAAAACGCAACCGCATCGCCTGTAATAACGTTCACTTTGAAAGATAAGTTTATAGTTTTGCCTATATACTTACTATCTACAGCAACAAAGCCACGGCACGGAATAAACACCGAAATTTGTGCGTTATAGTCTTCCGAATCACCGTTCAAACCTGTTAACGTTACATCGCCAAAGTCTAGCATTATAACGTCCTTTTCGGGTGTTTGTACCGTTATACCTGTGTTGTAGTTACCGCACCGCAAAGAATCCGTACCCGATACAGGAACGTTTGCAAAAATACGTCTGATTCTATTTACATAGATTCCTAAATTAACTTCCTCATAGATTCCCTGTGTATCGTCTTTTATTTCAAAGAAACGCTGTTTTGAAAATGCGTCCAAATTGTCAAGCGTCACGCAATAAACGTTTATAGCGCCGTAATTTCTGCCAACAGGTGTTATTATACTAGCCACCGCTTTAACGTTGATAGAAACGCAAGAATCGAGCACCGGGAACGAAATTACACCACCTGTAACACTTATAGTAAAATCTTTTGTTCCATCATTCCAAATAAGATTGCACGAATCTAATTTGTAATTGTTAAGGGGTGTAACAGTCAAATTTAAAGTTTCACCTGTTTTAACCGTCTGTGGCTGTGGTGAAACGGTGCAATTTGTCAACGCATAAGTAACAGGAACGTCTTTCTGTGGTGTTTCGGGTGTGAACGTACCTGTAATAGTTACGGTTTCATTTGTGGCTACAGGAACACTAAATGTTGCTGTTTTACCGTTAACGTTCATTTCGCCTGTTGTTTCCGTTCCACTTTCGTTTTTATATGAAACGACAGGAACGACAGAATAACTACCATCTGTGTTACCTGTTAACGTAATATCGAAATTTTTACCGTTTAGCACATAGTTTGCTGTAGTTCCCGAAACGTGGTTTGTTATTGTTAACTCTTTCGGTTTCGGTGTGAAAGTTCCATTTATCGTTACTTCTTCGTTTGTTGCTACAGGTACACTAAATGTTGCTACGTTTCCGTTAACGTTCATAGTTCCCTGTACTGTTTCGTTATACGTGTTTTTGTAGGTAACTACAGGAACAACCGTAAAAGTTCCCTCTGTATCACCTGTTAACGTAATATCGAAATTTAAATCGTTTTTCACCGAAACGACATTTGTTCCCGAAACGTTATTGTTTATCTTTAACGTTTTAACTGTAGGTGTGCCACCACGTGCATTTAAGTAACATTCCATTTCACCACTATTAGCACTTCCAAACGTTAAACGTTTTGAGAAATATTTGCCATCTGAGGAAATACCGTCAATATTACCGCTAATAACTTTTGCGTTATCGCTAGCAGAAACACGTGAAAGATTAAACTTTGTAACTTTTGTTTCTCCACTACTTAGACGTGAAATGTAATTGTAATCGCCATCATTTGGCAAAAAATAACAACCGTCAACAGCTTCTCCGCAAAAGTGAATAATATTACCGTCTGTGTCGTAATTTTCACTACTTGCAGCTGTTGTGTTACAGTTTGTAAGATGATAATTTATTTTATAACTAGCCATTACTTATTTCCTTTTATAGTTACCATTATAATACTACCTGTTTCATTTAATAGTTCCTTATTAGGAAAATCTAACTTTCTTACGTTTGGTCTCACATCGACCACGTTTGAACGGTTTGAAAGATATTTGTTAACGTTTTCGCCTTTGGTCAACGTTGCACTACTTGCCAAAATTTTTTCTTTGTAAGTTTGCAGAACGTCAACACGCAAACGAACCGTGCACAAATCACCGTCTTGTGTCAATTCAGAAACGAAATAATAACGGTTCAAACTTTCGATATAAACGTAATTGAAAGTTACAGGCGTGCGAGTTCTGAATCTAACAACAGGCGTTAACACGTTAAACGTTGCATTCAATACGCCCGTATATTCTTCGTTTGCCTGTAAGGTCTTGTTTACTTCGTTTGGTTTACCGTCAAAAATAAACGTTTTAATTTTAATCATACCGTTAAAAGTTTAAAAGGGCGTGTCCCCGTGCTATCAACTACAGGAAACACGCCCCAACAGTTAAACAACCAATTAGGCGATAAAGAACACTACAAAGTTTTCGTTTGTGTCATTAAAATAGCCCGCATCGAATTTATAATAATTGTTGAAAAATTCGGCTTTGGCGTTGTAGTTTGTGGTTACTCGCTTGTCTAAGTTTGTAACACCCAAAGCGTCACGGTCAAACATCACGCCCAAAACGCCACTGATAGAAACGGTTGCACCGCTAGCAGATTTCACATCAATCTTTGAAACGGAATCAAAAGCGTAATCTTTGCCCGTTGCTTGCCAACTTGCCACGGTTTCCGCCTGTGGTAACAGAACGTTCTCATTGTGGAACGTGTCAGCATACAGATAGGTTTTTGCAGCTGCTGCAAAATCAGACAACAAAACGGTGTGTAACACGTCCTTTGGTGTGAAACGCTCTTTACCGCCAACATTAAACAAAGTTGAAATGGTCTGCAAACGGTCTGAGTACAACCCCATAATATACGCTGCAAAACGGATAAAATCGGGTGTTGTAATTGCAATATCTGCTTCCAAATGCGTACCCGTCTTTTCGTTGTAAAGGTGCAACAGGTTTACACAACGTACGGTTGAACCTGTTGAATAGTCAACACTTTCGTGTGTACCCGTTACGAAACCAAAAGCGGTCTTGTCAGCGTCCAAAGTTTCAGCAATCATATTGTTAATGGTACGCATAACTAAAGCGTCGGTCTTAATAGTCATTGATTTCTCAACAGCGTTATAAATCATAGACAGAAAACCGTTCAACTGTGCTGCACTGCTGAAAGATTCCTTAACCTGTCTTTCTGTGATAGACACAGGAACTTCGAAAGTTACCTTTGAGTTAAAGAACTTAGCAGAAACGGTTGGTTTGTGGAAAACGTCCTGTTTGTACTCTTTACCGTCTGTGAGATTCCACGTATCGTTTTCCTCAGCCTGTGGAACGTCTGCAGAAATCTTTTCCAAAACCGAACCAAATTCCCACGCATCCATAAGGACGGATGGAACTTTACCCGAATAAGGACGGTTAACAAACACCACTTTGCCGATATGGTTAACCAAAGATTTAACATAGTTGTCAACGGCATTCTGATTAAACACTTCGTTACCCAAATCAACAATACCTGTAAGGTCTTCTTGTACCAAATCGGTTTTGCCGAGTACTTCACTTGAAACGCTATTAATAAGCGTGTAAATCTGTTTTACTTCCATTTTATAAAATTTTAGTATTAATAAATGTCTAAACTAATTTCTTTTGCAAGTTCTGTTATTACTTGCGTTTTAAAGTTTGTTCTTCTGAGATTTATCTCTTTTTGAACAATTTCACTAACAGGAACGCCAGTCGGCAAACTGTTCTTAACAGTTGTTTTCGTGCCCGTTTCGTGTCGGTTTCCTGTGGAATCTCTTTGTTGCTTTGTGTCATTGCCGAAATCTCCATTATTAAACGTTACACTTGAATCGACCGTGTTATTATTCCCTGTTTCGTCAACGGTGTTATTTGTTGTTTCCGTCAACTTTTCAGTAACAGGGTTTAACGGGTCATATTCGTTATTAAACACTTGAATCTGTTTTTGCCATTCGTCAAACTTAACTGTTATGATACTTTTAACAATATCGTTTGCAGTTTCGGGCGTAACGGCATCACATAAAATTCTGTTTCCGTATTTGAAACGTAAATCAATATCAATTAATTTCGGGTCATCATCACCGAATATTGATTTATACAAAACAGGAAACAGGGGTGCAAAGATTTTTTCAAACAAACCATTTTCACCCGTGAAAAGTTCGTTAATTTTCATCGTCTTTTTCTTCTGTTTCTTCTGTTTCTTCTGTTTCTTCTGTTTCTTCTGTTTCCGTTTCCGTTTCTTCTGTTTCTTGCGTTTCGTCCGTTTCGGTTTCCGTTACGGGGTCGGCGTCTTCTGTGTCGGTGTGTTCGTGTCCGTCTTCTGTGGCTTTTAGTAAAGATAAATAGTTTTCGTGCTCAATTTTCCAACTAGAACCCAACGTTACAGAAATTTCCGTCCCAAACATTTCGTTAACACGTTTTACGCCCTCAACACGTTCTGTTAACATTGAATCAACAAACGGCATTAAAGCGTCAATATTCATTGAAACTTCTTGCGTGTTCAAGCGTTCACGTTTCATATTATAATTTGCGTTCAAACCCAAATCGTTAAACATTGATGCTTTGTAATACTGCAAAAGTTCAATTAATTGCCCTATTTGTTGGTTTCCCTGTGTCGGTGGCGTTTGCATATTTACGCCTTTGAAAAAGGCATTTTCACCGATAACGGAGAAATCACCGTCCAAAATCTTTTGGAGAAAAGATTCTGCACTTTGTTTGGTCTTATCATCACTAGCAGAAATTAACATCGTGATACGTGTTAAAATGCTTGCGAGATTTAACGTTATTGTCGCATCGGTGTAAAGAACACCATATTTACCAATTATCGGCAAAATGGAATCAGCAAACGGGGTGTTATTGATAACTACAATATCATCACCAATTTTGAAAGTTTTATCCAATTTTAACCACGGGTTTGCGACAACAAAATCTTTGCCGTGATAATACGCATCACATTCGCCACCCCGTGAACCCTGTAGCGCATACAGTGAACCGTTAACTTTTGCAATACCAACGTTACCCGATGTTTGCAGAATCTTTTCAAGTTCTACAGGCGGCATTGTTTCGGGCGTTCCCATATATTCAAACATTTTGGAAGTCATACAAAGAACTTTTTGCATAAACGTGTTTAATGCAGTATCTTTGTTTTTAACTTCTGTTTGATACTGGTTATATAAATTTTCTTTGTTCATTATTTGATAAGCGTTTTAATTAACGTACAAAGTTCTGTTAACACTTTCGTGTTGCTTTGTACTGTTTCGTTTAACTTGTCAGTTTCATTTTGGTGGCGTTCATTCTGTTTCTCCATATATAAGAAAAGAGCAATACAAACCACAACGGGAAAACCAACGTTACTAATAAGCGACACAATTCCGTTTAAATCCATATAGTAATTTTTAACTTTGTTATTTTACGTTGCAAAGATAGTATTATTTTCTGAAACCACCAAATAAAAACAGGGAAAATGTTTCACGTGAAACATTTTTTATCCCCGTTTAACAGATTTTAAGTAATAATATTACTTCTAGCACTTGCCATTAAATAGTTGCGCACAATTTCGCCTATCTCATTATTTTGGTAAAACACCTTATCTGTTGCGAAATACTTAGTAATCTGAGATTCTAGATAACTTGCAGTACTTAACAGTTTGCGTTTATAATTCGGTTTACCGTTCATTTGCAACGAATAAATCAAACTGTTGTCAACGTCTTTAATAGGGGTTGTTTTGTTATGTATATAAACAAAGTTGTTAACCCCTGTTTCTTTGTCTTCTACCTGTATCACGTTGCCCTGTAACGTCATTTCGTTAAACTGAATATAGAAGACAAACAAAACGTCATTCGGTTTGTATTTTACAGGCAAATGAGGATATACGGCTAGTTCCCATTTACCGCCCGTAATCATCTGCAAATTTTGATTGTCAAAGCAAAAGTATTTATTACTGGCTTTCTGTTTAACAATCGTGCTACAATATTCTACTGCAACCGTTGCACCGTGTTCACCGAATTTATAAATATCTATTGTGCCCTGTTCCATTACACGCACCTGTTTCAAACCCATTTCCGTAAAATACGGGCAAAATTGGTTAACCGTGTTACCCAACATAAAAACTTTTACGTCATTTCTTTGTCGGATAATTGTACTTAACAGGTTCATATATAGCATAAATTCATCGGGTAAATAATAACGTCTTGTCAAAAACTCATCGAAAACAATAGTAGTTATGTTTGGGTAACTACTACTTTTTTCGTGTTCCTGTTCTGACAGACAAAACCCGAAACAAAACGGCACGTTGTCGGGTACACGTTTTTTGGTTTCGGGGTCATAAGACGAAAGAAACCATTTACCCGATACGTAAAACACTTCGTTAAATTTGCCGTCTGTTAGTTCCTGTATCACACCATTTGCAACGTGATTTGAAAACAAACTTTCAGCACGTTTGCCCCTCAAATCTTCACGCCACCTACGAATATACGCCATTTGTTTGCCCGTCTTCAAATATTCTTTGATACCGTACAACAAAGTGGCATAAGTTTTGCCGTTGGAACGTTCACCGAAAATCACGTTATAATCGGCATTCTTTGCTAAGATTCTAGACAAAGAATAAAATTTCGGTGTTCCCACCTTTTCTTTCTTCTGTTTCATATTATTCTTTCTTTAATCTGATACCCATTAAATAATTTATATAAAGTACTGACAAACTCAAAGTGTACCCCGTCGGCTCTAAGTGCACACCCGTTTTTGTGTCGTAACTTGAAACCGTGCCCAAATAGTCTTTTATCGTTCCCGTTTGTTCGTAATCTACGTACGTATGAATATTTTTGCCTGTTGCCGTTGGCGGTATGTCTAGATAATTTGTGAAAGCGTCAAAGATTCCATTTTCCCCGAAAGTGTCTAACAGGTACGGAATAGCAGATTTCTTATTAACACCCGATACGGTCAAACTGTAATCGTAACTTTTTCCGTCAACTGTAAGGGCGTTTTCTTCTTGAATCATATAACGTTTTGCACCCAACGTTTTGAAACGCGTGTAACGTCCCTCATAGTCCCACACGCCCAAAGGTTTTGCGATTCCCTTAATAGTAACGGGTTCAACCTTTTCAAACGGTATTTTGTGAAACTTACAGGCGGCACGTAATTTCTGTTGTGCTAAATCGTTGTAGGCTTTGAAATACGCTTTGTGTTCGTCACCGTTCATTATTTTAACGGAATCGGTATCACTGTAAATATAATCGTCCCCACATTCAGAAATCCCCGTGAAAAGGTTTCTTCTAGCATAGGCGGTAACGTAAATACCCCACGGGTAAAACAGGAATCTGTTTTTGCTATCATTGTATTTGTTCAACAGTTCCAACTGTTTTTCCCCTGTAAGGTGTTCAACGTCCCACGTGTCGGAATCATACAAAATTTCGTCACGCAACGGATTTGTAACACACATACCGTAACAACTGTTTAGCATTTCTTTTGAATTTAAATATTCAACTTCTTTTCCTTTTACGCCTTTTAGTTTCGTTTTCATTTCGTACAAATGTAGAATTGAATTAATAAATTCTGTTGGCAAATATTCCTTACGGTAACAAATCATTTTTCCAATTCTCAAAGATTCCCACGTATAAAACTGTGAAAATACCCTGTAATCTATTTCGGTAATAGTCATGCAGATTTTCTTTGCACAAACCAAACGCCCGTTATTTTCTGAAACGTTTTCTTTCACGAAACACTTACTAACAGAAATCGGGTTTTCGTTTTCCGATTTTGCGAAAATGTTTGTAATTTCAACGTCAAAGACGCAACAATACTTTGAAATCATAAATTCAAATTGTTTCATTGACTTAACAGGAACAATTACGCCCGTACTCATTGGAAACTTTTCTGATACCATAACATACGGGTAACTGCTAGTAAAATCGTATGAATCAACGTCCGTTATTACTTCGTCAGTATATTTTGCGTTGGCGTGCGTAAAACCGCCCGAAAACGCCCGTTGTAACATTTCAAATTCTTCAATACCCGTTATGTTCAAGTTATGAATTTTATCCAAATATTTAAAGTTTGGCACGGTTTTGCCTGTTTCGGGGTCTGTTGTCTTGAAACATACAGAACGGCAATATTTGCGCACAAAACCCGTTTTTGTAATCGGTAAACGTGTTATTCCTTTGTACTGTTCGATTAATTCCTGTATATAGCACATAACTACTTTTATATCATTCAAACAGTAACCAATTTCTTTTTGGGTCAACGGTGTTAAACTGTGGCGTAATAGACTGTAATCTAAATCACCTACTAACTTTGCACATTTGTAGGTGTGAAGTTGTTCACCCAATTTCGCCAACGAATAACCCGATAACAAATAACTACAACGGAACTCTAAACCCGTTTTTGTTATTCCGTAAATCGGTTTTCTAAGGTCTATTGAAAAAACCTTTTCCCATTCCAACAGTTCACGGAAAAATTGGAACTCATACGCCAAATTGTGAACGTATATAATAATACGTTTCTTTGGACAAAGTTCTAACTGGGTGCAAATATCATCAAGCATTTTCAAAAATTCGTCCCACGTGCGCCCCATTATGCAGAAACCATTGATTCCAAATTGCCAAACATACATTAAAGAACACTTTTCCATTTTGGTTTCTTTTCCACCTAATTTCATATAACGTTCATAACTGTATGTTTCCCCGTCCACATCCCTGTAAAAAGACGTTGTTTCAATATCGAAAGAAACAGGCACATTTAAGAACTTTTCGCCCTTATTATTACCTGTAAAATTCTTTTCGTTCACCGCCAAAGATAAAACTTTTGCAATATCTTTCGGGGTGTATATTTCGTTATGTAGTTCAAAGGGAATCTTTTTCATTATAAACCAAATTTTTCAAATTCTGATAGAATCTTTTTTAACGGTGCATCATCGTTAAAGTGGTCAACACCATTTACAAACGCTTCTGATGTTGGTGAACTTGCAATTTGTTCCATTGCATCATCTAAGGCGTTTTCAATTTTAATTGCATCATCTTCAATTTGGTCTGAAACGTCCCGTGATTCCTGTTCTAGTTCGCCCGTAAAATCTTTGTACTGCATCAAATAGTTTTCTAAGAAACGGGTATCTGAAACGCTTGCAATTTTACCTATCAATTTATCTTGCATCAATTTAAACTCTTTATCGTTCAAATCGTAAGACCTTTTTAAATGGTTTGCGTATTCACGTGTACCACTTGCAGTTGACGTTGGTTGTTGCAAGAAAGAAACCGCTTTGGCGTACTCTATCTTTAAATCGTTCCAATCGTGTTTCATTGAAAATTTTGTAAAACCTTTTATGTCGCCTTTGTTCAAAGCAACAACCGCGGGCGAAACTATACCCGAATTTTCAACGTTTTGAATACGTCTATTTGCCTGTTGAAACACACGGGCGATTTCTCTACGCAAATATCCACGTGATTCAATAGCGTTTAAAATTTGCTTATCAACGTGTATTTTGCCCGTTGCTGCAAATGTTCTTTTGGAAAAACCTATAGGGTTCAATTTTGCCATAACTTTACTAATTTTAAATGAAACAAAAACAGGGGTAACAATAACTAAGTACTGTTTACCCCTGTAACGTTATCCACCTTTTACCTACAAAACTACTTATCTACAAAGGTAATACCGTAACACTTTTTGGCGTGCGATTCATATTCATAAATCGTGTAACCAACTTTGTTCGCTTTTATAGCGTCCACCGCATCGGGGTTCGCTAAAATTTCACGCACCGTGTCACCTGTGAACTGTGGCAAATTAACAAGACGCTTATTTTCTGCATCTATGATAACGGGTGAATCACCCAACTGTGATTTGTGGACATATATTCCATTAATTGGGTGCACTACATCCCCACCACCGTCTTTGTCACTATTGTAAATGTCGGTTAACTTCACAAATGGAAAATCGGTTGTATCGATTCCAAAACTAGTCTTATTGAAAGTATTAGCAAAACTAAAACCTTTTGGCATAACTTTAAACTTTTAAAAACGTTAAACTTTCTGTTACCTGTGAACGCCTGTTATTACTTAACTTCGTTCATACCGTTTGCTGCTGCAAACTCATTCAACCATTTCTTAAAGCGGTTCAACTTGATAACCGCCTTATCGTCTTTGGCTACTTCGTTACTAGTCATCAAAGCGTTTACGCTTGTAATACAGTTAAAAACTGTCTCATTAAAATTTTCGTTCATAATTACCTAATTTAAAATGTTAAACTTATATG
>JAERMT010001183.1_pt2 | contig 11462 bp, 8 predicted proteins | sample 9267081 | NCBI WGS metagenome assembly JAERMT01 (sample SAMN17071939, study PRJNA684904) | human gut metagenome | isolation source: diarrhea sample from child under the age of five | host: Homo sapiens | place: South Africa: Mafikeng, Mafikeng Provincial Hospital | collected 2019-09
CGGATTATCCGACAGACTATTATATGATCGTAGAATCAAAGGCAGGAGGAATCGATATTTATTCACAGCCGGATCTGGAATCTACGAGGCTGAATGATGAGCAGATTCCGAATGGAACGGCGCTTCATATAGAAGGAGAAGTAGAGGATACCGAGAATAACCGTACGTGGGGATACACAGAATATCATGGTATGTATGGATACGCCCCGCTTGACGAGTGCAGGCCGGCGGATTCCAGAAAAGAAGCAATTGATTCTGAACTTTATATCGCAGGTAAGGATCATGTGAATTACAATACTGGTTATGATGTAAATGCATATGCAGAAGAAGGATCACAGAAGCTTTATCAGGGACCTGGAACAAAATATGGAGAAGTTCCGGGAGTGCGCGATATTGAAAATGGAGAAACGCTTCATATCACACAGGATGCAGAAATGGCAGATGGAAGTCACTGGGGTGTGACTACGGTTGACGGAACAGAAGGATGGGTGGATCTGGAGAAAACCGAAGAATGGAAAGCAGAACATCTGGATACTGTAGAGGAGAGTGTGGATGCGGTGGCAGAAGTGAGTGTAACACCAACCGAAGTAGCTAAAGCAACTGAGACACCAGCACCAACTGAGGCCGCAGAAGCGACCGAGACACCAACACCGACAATTACAGAAGAAGCAGATGAAGCTGAAAATACAGAAAAAGACTCCAAAGAGCCTGAAGCAGAAAACACTGACACAAAGGACAGCCGCGAGGCATCCGGGCAGAATGTAAAAGTTACCGCATCCAGATGGTATCAGAACCCATTTACATGGATCGCAGTGATCGCAGTATTGGCAGTGGCAGGATTACTGATCTACCACAATAAGAAAAAATAATAAAGAGAAGACAGGGCATGTGCCTGAAACTTGGATGAAAAGGACAGGGAAACGAAATGTTTTTTTGTCTTTTTTTTTGTGTTAATTGTGAAATTTTGTGCATTTCTGGACCAAAAATGTCCGATTCGTTGACTTTTATGAATCGACATGATAAATTTAGTACATATATATATTTGTGTTTTATAACATAAATGCAGATATGTTGTAAAAACAGCAATAAATACGCAGAACGGAAGAGATAACCCAATGGCAATAAGACGTGAAAGAATGAGGCTTGGTGATTTACTGATCAAGCAGGACGTTCTTACTGAAGAAAACTTAAAAAAAGCACTGGAACTGCAGAAAGGAACCGGTAAAAAAATCGGTGAAGTTCTGGTTGAGAATGGATTTATTACGGAAGAAATGATCGCCCGTGCACTCCAGACACAGCTCGGACTGAAGGTAATACAGCTTACCGGAATCACGATTCCGAAAGAAGTACGTAATCTGGTCAGTGTTAACCTGCTGAAAAAATATCAGTGTATTCCTTTTGAACTGGATCCATACAATGCCAATATCCTGCATCTGGCGATGGCAGATCCGATGGATATGGCAGCGATCGATGATATTTCTATTGTTACCAATCTTCAGGTTGAGCCATATATCGCAACACCACGTGATATCCTGACAGCGATTGACCGTTGCTATGGGGCTTCTGAGACGATGGATGCTGCCCGGAGATTTACCAGGGAAAGAGAGCAGCTTCGTGGAAATGCAGAAGATACCATAGAAGAAGCAGATGTCAGTGATGCACCGATCGTACAGCTGGTTCGTTCCCTGATCGAGCAGGCAGTTCGTCAGAGAGCCAGTGATATTCATATTGAAGCACTTGAATCCAAGGTACGTGTCCGTTATCGTATCGATGGCGCGCTTTATGAAAAAATGGTTTACGACAACAGCCTTCTTCCGGCAATCTCCACACGAATCAAGATCATGGGTGGTATGGATATTTCCGAAAAAAGAAAGCCACAGGATGGTCGAATGTCTGTTATGGTAGACCGCCGCGAATATGATATCCGTATTTCTTCGATTCCGACGGTACATGGCGAGAAGATCGTTATGCGAATCTCCTCCAAACTCAATTTGACCAGAAATATCAAGGAACTTGGTCTGAATCTGGATGAGATGTCAATGCTGCAGCACATGCTTGCCAAACCATATGGTATTCTTTTTGTAACGGGGCCGACAGGAAGTGGTAAATCTACAACCTTGTATACCGCGTTAAGTGCGCTGAATAAAGAACAGGTAAATATCGTAACGGTTGAAGACCCGGTCGAAGCTGATTTAGAGGGAATCAACCAGATTCAGGTAAATAATAAAGTAGAACTGACTTTTGCGTCAGCACTGAGATCCATTCTCCGTCAGGATCCGGATATCATCATGATCGGTGAGATCCGAGATCAGGAGACAGCATCGATTGCCGTGCAGGCATCTATTACCGGCCATCTGGTTGTATCTACCATGCATACCAACAATGCAGTCGGCACACTGAATCGTATGGCTGATATGGGGATTGCCCGTTATCTGATCTCTGATGCGATCATTGGTGTCATTGCACAGCGACTTGTTCGTAAACTTTGTCCGCATTGCAGGAAGAAACGTCTTGCGACAGATGAGGAAAAACGGATTCTGAAGCGTTCGGCAGTCGAGCAGACAGAAATTTATGAGCCGGGCGGATGCAGACTTTGCAGCAACACTGGATATTTTGGACGAACCGGTGTATTTGAGATCATGGAAGTAAATGACGAGATGCGTAAACTGATCGCTGAAAATGCACCTACAGAAGAGATGATCGCAGCAGCGAAGAAATCCGGTATGCGAACCCTTCGTGAAAACGGAATCCGTTACGTACTGGATGGAACCACTTCTATTAAAGAAATGCTGAAGGCTTCCTATGAAGAATAAAAGATAGAAACTACAAAGAGTAAATGATAGATACTATCAGGAATAAAATACAGAAATTATCACATAAAAGAAAGTATGTGAAAGAAAAAATAACAGAAATCAGGTACAGAATTTAAATGTATGATCTGAAACAATTATTAATGAGGTCGATAGAAGAGCAGGCGTCAGATGTTCATTTCACAGTTGGACGCCCACCCTGTTACCGTGTTGACGGTGTCCTGTCCCCGATAGAAGGAGAAAGACTGACACCGGATATGTTGCGGGAACTTCTCGTTCCGATTATGGAAGAACGGCACAAAGAAGAACTGAGCAGGGACGGTCAGACAGACTTTGCCTACGCCATTCCAGGGGTGGGCCGTTTTCGTGTCAATGTATTTATGCAGCGTGGCACATTTGCATCGGTTATGCGATGTCTGCCGTTCGAGATCCCGGAGCCGGAGAGCCTTGGAATCCCAAAAGAAGTAGTTGAGATCACCAGCCGTAAGAGAGGCCTTGTTCTTGTAACAGGACCGACCGGAAGTGGTAAATCCACGACACTGGCATCTTTGCTTCATGTCATCAATCAGAAATATCCTTACCATATTATTACGCTGGAAGATCCAATTGAGTATCTTCACAGACATGATAGATCGATCGTCAATCAGCGAGAGATTGGAAGTGACTCGAACAGTTATGGAGCGGCACTTCGTGCAGCGCTTCGAGAAGATCCTGATGTTATCCTGGTCGGAGAGATGCGAGATCTGGAGACAATTTCCACTGCAATTACGGCAGCAGAGACCGGTCATCTCGTGTTCTCGACTTTGCATACGATCGGTGCGGACAAGACCATCGACCGAATCATCGATGTATTTCCGCCGGATCAACAGCAGCAGATCCGAATTCAGCTGGCAGCTGTGCTAGAATGCGTTGTTTCACAGCAGCTGATCCGTAAGGAAAAGAGCGGTCGTGTGGCAGCATTGGAAGTATTATTTGCAAACAATGCAGTGCGGAATCTGATCCGAGAGGGAAAAACATTCCAGATTCCATCCATTATGCAGACCAGCCGCAGATCTGGAATGATCACAATGGATGATGCACTGTATGATCTCTTTATGAGAGGTGAGATCAGTGCAGATGCAGTTGTGACCTATGCACAGGACCCGGTTGCAATGAACCGGAAAGTGAATTTTGAGATTTAATAGAAAGGACTGAGCTGATGCCCGGTTATACCTATATTGCCGTTGACCAGAAAGGTAAAGAAAAGCGCGGCAAAATGGAGGCTGAGAACCGAGATGAGGTTTCCCAGCAGTTAAAAAAAGACGGACTCTTTCCTGTTGAAATTAAAGAGCAGGGAGTTCTGAATAAAGACCTGGATTTTTCTATTGGTAAGAAAGTCAAGCCCAGAGATCTGAGCGTTTTCTGCCGGCAGTTTGTCAGCATCACACAGGCAGGTGTTCCGATGAAGGAAGCCCTGCAGATGATGACGGAGCAGACAGAAAATAAATGGCTCAAGAAGGCGACAGCCGATGTGCTTCTCAATGTAGAAAAAGGTAATACGCTGGCGGATTCCATGGCAGCAATCCCGGATGTATTCCCGCCGATGCTTGTCAATATGGTGGCAGCGGGTGAGTCTTCAGGTAGCCTGGATATGTCTTTTGAGAGAATGGCAACCCATTTCGAAAAAGAGGCTAAGCTGAAGGCGACGATCCGTAAAGCAACAATCTATCCGATCATCCTGATCTTTGCGGTTATTGGTGTAGTTGCAGTTATGCTGCTCTATGTAATCCCGATCTTCATTGATATGTTTGCGGATCTGGATATTGAGATGCCGGCGCTGACGATGGGGGTCATGAACCTCAGTAAATGGACAGCCAGCCACTGGTACATCATCCTTGCTGTGGTAGCGGCAGTGGTTGCTGCATACCGCCTTATCTACAACACAGATCAGGGACGGTTGAAGATAGACTATATCAAGATGAAAATTCCACTGTTCGGCAAGCTGACAGTCAAAACTGCCTGTGCCCAGTTTGCGCGAACAATGAGTACCCTGATGGGAGCCGGTATTTCCACGACGGAATGTCTGGATACCTGCACAAAGATCATCAACAACATTCATTATAAGAATGCACTTCAGAAGGCAAAAGAAGAGGTAATGAAAGGTATTCCACTTTCGGAGCCACTTGCAGCCAGCGAAGTCTTTCCGCCGATGGTGTGCCACATGACCGGAATCGGTGAAGAAACCGGTAATATGGAAGAGATGCTCAATAAACTCGCTGATTATTACGACGAAGAAGTTGAGATCACGACCCAGAGCGTACTCGCAGCTATGGAACCACTGATCATCGTGTTCATGGCACTGATCGTCGGCACACTGGTAATCGCTGTGATCATGCCGATGAGAACAATGTATGAAGGTTTAAACAATTTGTAATAAAAGTCCCGGACTGCGGAAATGCAGATTGCGTGTTTACATGCAGATCTGCATTTACATAGGATTGACTGTTATGCATGTAAATATACTGTGCGATTGGGAACCGCGTAAAAAGTTTCTGCATGAGATATGGTTGTCACACAGCAAGGCATAGGGGCTGTGTTCACGATAGATCAAATGGAACGAAAAAGGGGGCTTTTCAAAAACCATACGATCAGGCAACAAAAAGTAACAAGAAAACTGAATAACGAGTTTACAACATAACTCCCTCCCCTCTGAAATGCTGAAATTTCAGGGGGGGGGTGGAGAGCACCTCCGGGTGTTCTCGCTCGTTGAACAATCATCGGACAGAGTATTCGTGATCAAAACAACAGGAGAGTTATGTATTCATCAAAAAGTTGAATATGTGCGTAAAGCCTGTTGTAGATCATGACTCTATTCCGATGAAGAACAAAGAAATGAAGGAGATTGAGTTATGTTTAAATTTCTTAGAGAGAGAAAAAAAGACAACAAAGGTTTTACACTGGTAGAATTGGTAATCGTAGTAGCTATCCTTGCAATCCTGGTTGGACTTCTTGCACCTCAGTATACAAAATATGTTGAGAAATCAAGAAAATCTGCTGATGCATCTAATATGGATGAAATGGTAAAAGCTGTACAGGTTTATGCGGCAGATGGAGCAGAGGCTATGCCAGAGAAAAAAGATGGAGTGAAAATAACACTTGGAACAGCGCCTACAGATGAAGACATAAAAAAAGCATTAGATGAATTTTGTCCGGATTATGTAAATATGAAAGTTAAGTCAAAAAAATGGACAGATACTCCGAATGCAACTATAAAAGTTGATGCTAACGGTGCTGTGACAGTTACTTATGGTCCGGATGATTTTGCTGATTTTATTGAGGCAGCTAAAACTAAAACAACAGGTGCATAAGTTTATTTTAGTTATTTGAATTGGAGATTTTTTGATTCAAATTAATGTTGTGAATTTTAGCTTTTTGATGAATGCATAACAATTCTTTTGTTTAAATGAATACTACTGTCTAATAACACAAAGTAAGGAGACAGAAGTATGTTTAAGCTTTTAAACAAAAAGAAAAATAATAAAGGTTTTACACTGGTAGAACTGGTAATCGTAGTTGCAATTCTTGCAATTTTGGTTGGAATTCTTGCACCTCAGTATATTAAATATGTAGAAAAATCAAGAAAAGCAGCAGATGCTTCTAATATTGAAAATGTTGTAAAAACAATTCAGGTAGCTAGTGCTGATGAGGATTTTGAACTTCCAGCAGGAACTTATACTGTTAAATTAAATGATGATGGACTTGAAGTAAAAGGACCAAATACAGCGTTAACTGCTGCGAATGGAGATGGTGCTTTAACAAAAGCGTTAATTGAATATATGGGTAATGATACTACTGCTACATATGCTGAAGGAAGTGCAAAATATATCAATACAAAGATTAAATCACACAAGTGGGGAGCTAATAATGCAACTGGTGCTGAAATTACAGCAGAAGCAACTGTTACAGATACTGGTTCAGTAACAATTAAATATACCCCGGATGCATTCCAGAAATATGTAGGTGTAAAATAATTCCCCCCCACGAAAGGAACCCCCTATGCTTCTTTTCTTAGACTCCGTCCCGTACATCATAATCTTCGTGTTCGGAATCGTGATCGGCAGCTTTTTAAATGTCTGTATCTACAGGCTTCCGCTGCATGAATCGATCATTACGGCTCCCTCCCACTGTATGACCTGTGGGAGGAAGTTGAAATGGTATGACATGGTTCCGGTATTCAGTTGGATCGTGCTGGGAGGAAAATGTCGTAATTGTAAATCAAAAATTTCTGCGCAGTATCCGATCATAGAGGCTCTCAATGGTATTCTTTATGTTCTGGTATGTGTGGTCAATGGACCGACCTGGGTCAGCCTGTTGTATTGCTTAATGGTGTCGGCTTTGCTGACCCTTAGTCTTATTGACTGGCGCACATATGAGATTCCGTTTGGAATCAATGTATTTCTGTTTATCCTTGGCATTGCAGCTACATGGCTGGACAGAGAAAACATAACTTCACATCTGATCGGTCTGATCTGTGTCAGTGCTTTTCTGGAAATCCTGTTTCTGGTAAGTGGTGGCAGTGCGATTGGTGGCGGAGATGTGAAACTGATGGCATCCTGCGGACTGATCCTTGGATGGAAACTGATCATTCTGGCATTTCTGCTGGGATGTATTATCGGTTCTGTTGTTCATGTGATCCGTATCAAAATAAGTGGTGCCGGACGAGTACTTGCTATGGGACCGTATCTGTCAGTCGGTATTTTTCTGGCTGCATTATGGGGAAATACATGGATCAGCTGGTATATTGGTCTTCTTGGCCTGTAGCAGCTTCTTTATAACTGAGAGGGATTATCCTTGTGAGAGACAATGGATAATTCAGCTGATTTTCAGTTATAAAAATATGAATTTTGTCTGAGATATTTTTACGACAGAATCCATATTTTTGTAACTGATATAGCAGGAAGAGAAGAAATCCTGATAATCTGATACATAAGTTGTCGGACAGGACAACGATAAAATGGAGGAAACCTGAGAAATGGCGAAAATTTTAAACATAGAAATTGATACAGCCCAGTTGAGGGTAGCAGAGACGGACAGCCGTGGACTGAGAATCTATCGCTGTTTTACACTTCCGGTTCCTCAGGGTGCCGTGGATGATGGGCAGATCCGTGACACAAAGACCCTGGGTACGCTGTTGAAAAAAGAACTGGAAGCCAGGAACGTAAATAATAAAAAAGTATTTTTTGTTGCAGGTTCATCAAGAATTGCCAGCAGGGAAGTTCGTATTCCTTTTGTCAAAAAGGACAGAATTCAGAGTATCATTCAGGAAAATGCAACAGATTATTTTCCGATAGATATTTCCGGTTATGTGTTATCTTACAGCATTATCGATATAGAAACAACAGAGCCGAAACCGGGAGAAGAACTGAAACAGTATCATCTGATGGTGTACGCTGCACCGACATCTATTTCGACGGCGTTCCATGAACTTGCCGGATATGCCGGACTTTCCATGGCCGGAATCGGTTATACTGGTGACAGCGTCTATTCCGCAGTGAAAGAGACTTTTGCAGACGGAGTACATATGCTGGTCAAGATTGAATATAATTCCACAAGTATCAGCGTACTTAATAACGGAGAACTGGCGCTGCAGAGAACAGTCAACTATGGAGTGGACAGTGCGATAGAGACAGTGCGTGCGTTTCCGCAGTTTGGAGAAGATCTTACTCAGACAGAGGCACTTACAGTTCTGCATGACCGGAGATGTCTGCAGGATACGTTGAATGGAATTGCTGCTGCGGAACTGGATCAGCAGGAAGAATTACTGGAAAATGCCAAGATGGAAGTTACCGAGAGCTTCCGTTACATGGTTGGAAATATTTCCCGAATCATGGATTACTATATTTCCAGAAATACAGATGTCACTTTTTCGTCGATTCAGATTTGCGGTCTGGGTGCCGGAATCAAAGGTATCCGCAGGCTTCTTGCCAATGAACTGGGACATAGAGTAGAAGTCCTCTATGCACTTGATAAATGCACGTATCCGGAATTTCCGGAATCAGAGGGACTTTACCTCTATACGGCAGTCATCGCACCGGCCCGTTCCGGAGTGAACCTGATGGAAAAAACCACCCGTAAGAAAAAAGAGGCAGAAGATAATTTACGTGGTTCGGTGTTGGTCTGTGCAGTTGGCGTGATCGCAGGTGTGGCACTTGCGGGTGCCGGTGTGGCGAACCATCTTTATCAGCAGCACATGCAGGATCATCTGAATCAGAGAATCAGTGAAGAAAGTTCCATTGAAGATATTTATAATACGTATACCAGTGCAAAGACGAATTATGAAAATTATCAGAGAATGTATCAGTATACCAATACACCAAACGAAGGACTGAAGACTTTCCTGGAGGAGATGGAACAGAAGATGCCGTCAGATATCACGGTAGAGACATTCAGTTCCACGGGAACGCAGGTAAGTTTTTCCATGCGGGTTTCCAGCAAGTCTGCAGCAGCAAATACACTGATGCAGCTCCGTACGTTTGAGAGTCTTGCGGCAGTTACCACGACAGGGCTGGAAGAAGCAGAAGACAATACGGTATCCATGAGTGTGATCTGTACATATGCAGATCCGGCACCTTTGGATGACGATACTACAGAATAAGGAAATGGCAGAATAAATAGGAGGCAGACAAGACATGAATTTGTCGATGCGTGACAAAAAAATACTGCTGATGTTTATCGGCATTCTTGTATTTTTCCTTGGTTGGTTCTTCGGATACCGTCCACAGATGGAGATTGCAAGTCAGATAGAAGAATCAAATGGACCACTGGAAGAGCGTTTGCAGGAGCTGCTTGATCTCGCAGCCAACAAGGATTTTTATGTAAGTGAGACAGCATCCATCCAGGAAAAGATCAACGAATATACAACAAAGTTCCCATCTGATGTAAGACCGGAGGATGGAATCGTACTTGCCCACAACATGGAAAATGAACTTGGATTCCAGATCACAAGTGTCGGACTTGGGGAAAAAGAGTTTATTGCATCTATAGACGGAAGCTCCGAAGAGGATCTTGCACAGGAAATAGATCAGACAATGTCTGAGCAGGCAAATGAGCAGACACAGGAACAGCTTGACAATATTGAGGGAACCGACAGCCAGGCGGAAGAAAATCTGCAAAATGCTTCAGATGCAGCAGCTGCAGACCAGAGCTATACATCGCAGACACCGGTTCTGTACCGTACACAGGTAACATTGCAGTTTAATGGAACTTATGCAGGTCTGAAAGAAGCAGTAACTTATCTTGCACAGCAGAATGGAAGAATGACACTGGACAATGTGAATGCGTCTTATGATACATCTACCGGAAATCTGACCGGTACGATCATTGTAAATATGTTCTCCATGACGGGAACGGACAACAGTTATTCAGAGCCGGATGCAGGAGCTGTTGCATACGGAACAGATAATATTTTCGGAACAATCGAACAGGCAGCACCGGATACAGATGGAAACCAGACTGCTGACGGACAGGCTGCGAATCAGTCTGCAGAAGGCAGCGACGGCCAGACAGATAACGGTCAGGAAGGTGAAAATACGGAAGGTGAATCAGCACCTGCTGACGATCAGGGCCAGTCATAAGAAGATACGTATGTTAGAGGGGATGTTTTTCAGGCCCCTCTATCTGTCTATATATCGACAGTTCATTCTGAAAAGGAGAAGCCAATGAAAGACAGAAAAAGAAAGAATACGAATGCCGGAATGACGCTGATCGAACTCATCGTTGCAGTCAGTATTTTTTCCATAGCGGCGGTCGTACTTTTGCAGAGCTTTGTTACTTCCGGGAGAATCAACAGCAAATCGAGACTGTATCTGGAAGCGACCACAATGGCGCAGAACCTGATGGAGGAAATCAAATCAAGAAAATTTGAAGAGGTTTCGCTTGCGTTTAATTATCCGATCGACAGTACCACCGGAGATACAAGGATCAATTTCCTGAACACACAGAAGAACCGAATTGAAAATGGAACGCTGGGAATCAGGGAAGTGATGCGGAATACGAATGACAAAGGTGACATGACATACAGTGATGTCAGTCAGTACAAAGATGGCGTGGATGAATCCAAAGTTACTGCGTCCGTGATCTCCACAGATGGTGGAAAAACATATAAATTCAATCCACGTAAAAAAGGCAAAAATGCCTCAAAGTATTATTTTGAATTGTCAAATGTAAATGCAGATCACGAGAGCTTTGATGCGCTGGTGGAATTTGACGGAAGCACAGATTCCGGTTATAAAGAAAAAACTACTGCAGATACGGGGAATGGAAAGAATGATTACCTGTCACCGAATATTTCAGATATGGACAGCAAGACAAATGCACTTTTGACGGAAGAACAGTATCCGAACAAAGATTTCCTGAAAGACAATCTGACCAACTGGATCGACAGCTATGAAAGTTTAGAGGATAAAGATGAGATACTGGATGACATTTATGATCATTCCGTCAAAACACTGACAATAACGATCGAGGAAAATGCCGGTACGATCAAGATCACGGCAGACCGTAAGCTGGATCCGTGGAAGTGGATCAATGAAAAGTACAAAGACAGAATACAGTCAAATGTTGACCAGAGTGCCAGCATCATTGAATCCAGCGGAACAGTGTACAGCTCCGAGA
>JAERMT010001259.1_pt1 | contig 11403 bp, 6 predicted proteins | sample 9267081 | NCBI WGS metagenome assembly JAERMT01 (sample SAMN17071939, study PRJNA684904) | human gut metagenome | isolation source: diarrhea sample from child under the age of five | host: Homo sapiens | place: South Africa: Mafikeng, Mafikeng Provincial Hospital | collected 2019-09
GTATTTATTAGTCGTGGAAATGTGCGAAAAAACAATGGATTTCCACGACTAAGAATTTTATGTTGTTTTTTCTTAAAATGTTTGTTTGGCTCAATTAAAATGTGTACTTTTGTCCAATCGATTGGATGAAATGAATATAAAACCATCCAACCGATTGGATAAAAATAAAGTAAAACCATCCATTTGATTGGATAAAAGGCGGTAAATATGGATAAATTACTATTGGAAAGAATCATGCTCGACAACCAGAAAGAGGTGGAAGCGCAGCAGGTTATAGCCAGAAATATTTCTTTCGAAGGTTTTGACCGATATGTTCTTGTAGGTATCCGAAGAGCAGGTAAATCTTATTTGCTCTATCAGCAGATGCAAAAACTTCTGAGCGAGGGGCATGGTTGGGACGAGATGCTTTATCTAAATTTTGAGGATGAGCGTTTAGAGGGATTCTCTACCCAGGATTTTAATCTCATATTGGAAGCTCATTTTGAGATGTACAACAAACGTCCTATGCTTTTCTTGGATGAGATTCAGAATATTCCTTCTTGGGAGAAGTTTGCTCGCAGATTGGCTGATAGCAAATACAAGGTTTTCATTACGGGAAGCAATGCCAAGATGCTCAGTTCTGATATTCTGACAACTTTGGGTGGTCGGTATCTTCCTGTTAATGTATATCCTTACAGCTTTGAGGAGTTCTTGGATGTTTGTCAAGTTCCTCATAACAAGTTGAGTCTGATTTCCACAGAGGGCAAGGCGAGGATGATGAATCGTCTGAATGACTATTTCCATCATGGTGGCTTCCCTGAGTGTGCTTTGATGAAAGTCAAGCGTGACTATCTGCTCAGTGTTTATCAAAAGATATATCTAAACGATGTTGTTGCAAGAAATAGCATCACGAATATCTTTGGTCTAAAGGTGATGATCAAGAAGATCGCAGAGAGTGTTAAGCAGCCTATTTCGTTTAGCAGGATAGCCAATATCGTATCAAGTACAGGTACCAAGCTTAGTACCACATCAGCGGTGAAATATATGGAATATATGGAGTCATCTTGGCTTATCACTAAGGTAACCAATATGGCAGCAAAGTTGGCTGATAAGGAGAGCAATGCCAAGTTTTATTTTACTGATAATGGCATCTTGGATTTGTTTTTGATGGATGCAGATACGTCACTTTTGGAAAATCTTGTGGCTTTCAGCTTGATACGTAGATATGGCAGGGAAGATGCTGTGTTCTTTTATAATAAAGGTATAGAGGTTGACTTTTATATTCCTGAAGAAGAACTTGCCATTCAGGTCTCCTATTCCGTCAAAGATGAAGATACTCGAAAGAGAGAAGTGAAAGCATTGCTGGCTATAGAAAATGTGCTAGCATGTAGGCGTCGCTTGATAATTACTTATGATGAGGAAGATGCCTGGCAACTTTCTGCTGAGGGTATAGAGGTTATTCCTGTATGGAAATGGTTACTGAAATGAGTTGTTGTTCCATGGCGCCGACTATGTATTCATGGCAGACATGTGGAATCCGAAGCATTTGAGCGACAGTCGTCATCTCTGGGTGCCTATTTCCTGGGAAAATGGTATGCCAGTGTTGAAAAAACAATAAAAAATACGGTCGCTTTGCTCGTTTCTAACTATTTTTGATTATATTTGCAAAATATTTGCAAGAATATCCATCGACTATCGGTATATTTATGCTATCTAATCATAGACATATTTATGCCATCAAATAAAAAAAGGACAAACAAAAGTACAACAAACAATTACAACTATCTATGAATTATATATATAGAACGATCATAATGGTAGTCTTGGCGGTAGTCCCATTCATGGGGGCTGATGCCAAGAAGAAAGTGGCGCAGCAGAGCGACCGCCAATATTGGTGCTCGCTTGCCTATAAGATGGCGCAGCCTGTGCTTGAAAACATGGCTAAGGGCGAGTTGCAGAAGAATATGCAGACTGAGTTCAGTCCAAGCTTCGACAACCGCAACAAGAAGGTGCTCTATATGGAGTGCTTCGGCAGACTGATGGCAGGTGTGGCTCCATGGCTCACCCTTCCGGATGATGCCACAGTCGAAGGCAAGCAGCGCAAGCAGTTGCGTGAGTGGGCGTTGGCTTCCTACAAAAATGCCGTTGACCCTCAGAGTCCTGACTATCTCTGCTGGGGTATCGGCGGTCAGAACCTGGTAGATGCAGCCTACATCGCCGAGAGCTTCCTCCGTGCATACGATACACTCTGGATGCCTTTGGATGAGGTGACCAAGCAGCGATACCTGAAGGAGTTTGCCAAGCTCCGCCACATTGATCCTCCTTATACCAACTGGCTGCTCTTCTCTTCAACCATCGAGAGCTTCATGGCAAAGGCGGGTGGCGATTTCGATGAATATCGCGTTAACTCAGCCTGCCGCAAGGTAGAAGAGTGGTATGTGGGTGATGGCTGGTATGCCGATGGTCCTGTGTTTGCCTTCGATTACTACAGCAGCTATGTGTTCCATCCGATGTATCTGGAAACACTGCAGGCTATGGTGGATGCCAAGGTGAATTCCCGCCTCGACTATCAGAAGTACTATGATAGAGAGCTGAAGCGCTGCCAGAAGTACAGCATCATTCTCGAAAGATTCATCTCTCCAGAGGGTACCTTCCCTGTATTCGGAAGAAGCATTCCTTACCGCATGGCAACCATGCAGCCGCTTGCCTTGATGGCATGGTATCAGAAGTTGCCTAAGGATTTGAGCAACGGTCAGGTGCGTGCAGCGTTGACCAAGGTGCTCCATCGCATGTTCGACCAGGAGAACAACTTCAATGAGAAGGGGTATCTCTCTATCGGTTTCTGCGGAAATACCCAGAAGAACGTTGCCGACTGGTACACCAACAACGGTTCGCTCTACATGACTACCCTTGCTTTCATGCCTCTCGGCTTGCCTGCCGACCATCCATTCTGGACCGATGCAGCACAGCCTTGGACTCAGGTAAAGGCTTGGAGCAATCAGCAGTTCCCTAAGGATCACCAGTGGAAGGACGAGATTGTTACCAAGGACAAATGGTGATTTTTTAGTTAAGAGTTTATAGTTAAGAGTTTATAGATTGTTATGCGCAAGATATTGATGATGTTGGCAGCAGCTGCCCTGGCCTTGCCTCTGAATGCAGCACAGCCAGCCAAGAAGACCGCCAAGGTCAAGAAACAGAACAAGAAGGAAGTGAAGGCTTCCAAAAAATGGGACCACGCTCAGGTGGTGGAACTCATCACAAAGGTGAATAACTACTGGCAGGCCAACAACAAGCCTGAGGTGCGTGCCTTCTGGGACAACGCCGCTTATCATACCGGCAACATGGAGGTATATAAGATGCTGAAGGACCAGAAGATGCTGGATTACACCATCCGTTGGGCTGAGCACAACGACTGGACCGGTGCCACAGAGGCTAACCCCGCCAAGTGGAAGTACAAACCATACGGCGAGGGCAAGCAGCACGTACTCTTCGGCGACTGGCAGATCTGCTTCCAGACTTACATCGACCTCTACAACATTGAGGCAGCCAAGGGCAATGCCGCTGCATCAGAATACATGGTGAAGCGTGCCAAGGAAGTGATGCACTACGAGGCTTACTCTCAGCCAACAGACTACTGGTGGTGGAGCGATGCCCTCTACATGGTGATGCCGGTGATGACCAAGATGTATAAGCTGACCGGTGATACCAAGTATCTCGACAAGCTCTACGATAACCTCCTCACCACCGACGAGATTATGCTCGACAAGGAGACCAACCTCTACTTCCGTGATGGCAAGTACGTTTATCCAAAGCACAAGAGTGCCAACGGCAAGAAAGACTTCTGGGCACGTGGTGATGGCTGGGTTCTTGCAGGTCTGGCAAAGGTGCTGCAGGATATGCCGAAGGACTACAAGCACTATCAGTTCTTTGTAGATAAGTTCCAGAAGTTGGCTAAGGCTGTGGCTGAGATTCAGCAGCCAGAGGGCTACTGGACCCGTTCGATGATGGACCCTGAGCATGCACCAGGACCAGAGACCAGCGGTACAGCCTTCTTCACCTACGGTATGCTCTGGGGCGTAAACAATGGTTATCTCAACAAGAAAGAATATAAGAAGGTGATAGACCGAGCATGGACATATCTGACCGAGACTGCCGTACAGGCAGACGGCAAGGTGGGCTATGTGCAGCCTATCGGCGAGCGAGCTATCCCAGGACAGACCGTGGATGCCAACTCACAGGCAAACTTCGGTGTGGGAGCCATGCTTCTCACTGCATGTGAATATGACAAATATTTAAATTCAAAATAAAGAGAAATGAATAAAAGACTGTTCGTAACATTGAGTATGGCAGGCTTGGCAATGGTGGCTTTTGGTGCTAAAAAACCGAAGGCCGCCATTAAGCCGTTAAATAAAACGGTAGCCATCCAGCAGCCTACTTTCACAGAGTGGCACGACCTTCAAGTGAATGAAATCAATCGTTTGCCTCTGCACACCTTGCATTTCGCTTACGATCCTAACGATTTCCCTGGAACGGGTGCTGAGTATCTTGACAAGAAGAAGAGTATGAACTACCTGTCGCTCGACGGCACATGGAAGTTCAACTGGGTAGCCAACGCTGATGAACGCCCTACAGACTTCTACAAGACTGACCTTGACGATTCAAAATGGAAGAACATCCAGATGCCAGGCAACTGGGAGATGCTGGGCTATGGTCAGCCTGAGTATGTGAACGTGGGCTTCGCTTGGCGTGGTCACTTCAACCAGCAGCCACCTGCAGTTCCTACCAAGGACAACCATGTAGGTTCCTATCGCCGTGAAATCAATATCCCTGCCAACTGGGATGGAAAGCGTGTCATCGCTCACTTCGGCAGTGTAACCTCTAACATCTATCTTTATGTAAACGGACAGTTTGCCGGTTATGCAGAGGATAGCAAGGTAGCCGCTGAGTTTGATATCACTCCTTTCCTGAAGAAGGGCAAGAACCTCATCGCCTTCCAGTCTTTCCGCTGGTGCGATGGTTCCTGGTGTGAGGATCAGGACTTCTGGCGTCTGAGCGGTCCGGCTCGTGAGAACTATCTCTATGCCCGCTCTAAGGAACATCGTCTGCTCGATGTTCGTGTAGAGACTGAGCTGAAGAACAACTATAAGGATGGTGCGCTCAACATCACAGCGAAGTTGCAGGGCAACACCTTGGCTTACTTCGGTCTTTACGATCCAGACGGCAAGGAGGTCATCGTAACCGGTACAGATAATGTAAGAAATGGTGTGGCTAAGTATCAGCTCCGTGTGAAGAATGTTCGCAAGTGGAGTGCTGAGACTCCTAACCTCTATACCCTGGTTGTATCTCCTATCCAGAATGGTGGCATGTATTCACCTTACGAGATTATCCAGGTAAAGGTGGGCTTCCGCAAGGTGGAAATCAAGAACAAGCAGCTCCTGGTAAACGGTCAGCCTGTTCTCCTGAAGGGTGCCAACCGTCATGAGATGGACCCGGATGCTGGTTACAACATAAGCGAGCAGCGCATGATTCAGGACATCATGATGATGAAGCGCCTGAATATCAATGCCGTTCGTACCTGCCACTATCCTGATGATCCACGCTGGTACGACCTCTGCGACAAGTATGGTCTCTATGTGGTTGCCGAGGCTAACCAGGAGAGCCACGGTTTCCAGTATGGCGACGATGCTGCTGCCAAGAAGCCAGAGTTTGCCAAGCAGATTATGGAGCGCAACCAGCACAACGTGTCTATGTTCTACAACCATCCTTCTATCATTACATGGAGTTTGGGTAACGAGACCGTGATGGGCGACAACTTCATCCAGGCTTACAATTGGATTAAGAGCCAGGACAAGACCCGCCCTGTTCAGTATGAGCAGGCTCACCGTGGTGAGGGTACTGATATCTTCTGCCCTATGTACTATCCTGTAAGTGCCTGTGAGAAGTATGCAAAGGATCCTAACAGTCCGATGCCGCTCATCCAGTGTGAGTACAACCATACCATGGGTAACTCTGGCGGTAACCTGAGCGACTACTGGAATCTGGTACGCAAGTATCCTATCTTCCAGGGTGGTTTCGACTGGGACTTCGTAGACCAGGCATTGCACCGCAACATTGTGAAGCCAATGAGCATCTTGCCTTACAAGATGAACAACGAGGAGCTCCGCAAGATTGAGTATACATACGGTGGTGACTACAACAAGTATGATCCTAGCGATAATAACTTCAACTGCAATGGTATCATCGGTCCAGACCGCCAGATGAATCCTCATGCTTACGAGGTGGCTTATCAGTATCAGAACATCTGGGCTAAGATGGTAAGCGCTGAGGCTGGACAGGTGAGCGTATACAATGAGAACTTCTTCCGTGATTTGAGCAACTATGCCTTGGCATGGAGCCTGGAAGAGGATGGCGTAGAGACTCAGAACGGTACCATCGCCGACCTCGATGTTCCTGCACAGCAGAGCAGAACTTATACTATCCCTTACGATAGAAGTAAGATTACCGGTAAGGAGGTGTTCCTCAACATCGACTTCCGATTGAAGAATGCTGAGCCACTGATGACAGCCGGTCAGGTGGTAGCTTATGCACAGTTGCCAGTAGTAACCAAGCAGGCTTGCTCTGGCGACTGCAGCAAGATGCTGGCTCAGGGACATGGCAAGAAGAAGATGAAGCTTGCTGCCAAGAAGAACAATGTGGTAGCTGTAACAACACCAAACCTCACCTTCAAGCTCGACCGTACTACCGGTCTTATCTCTGAGTATGCTTACAACGGCAAGTCAATGCTCGGTGAGGGCGGTACCCTGAAACCAAACTTCTGGCGTGCTCCTACCGATAACGATATGGGTGCAGGCTTGCAGAAGAAGTTCAAGGTATGGAAGAACCCTCAGATGAACCTGAAGAATATCGACGTGAAGAAGGATAAGAAGACCAACACCGTAACCATCGTCACATCATTCGATATGCCGGAGGTTCAGGGTCAGATGGACATCACTTACCTTGTATTTGCCAATACAGGTGCAGTGAAGGTAACAGAAGACTTCAAGGCAACAGAAGGTGCCAAGGTGAGCGATATGTTCCGCTTCGGTATGCTGCTGCAGATGCCATACAGCATGGAGAAGAGCACCTACTACGGTCGTGGACCTATCGAGAACTACTCCGACCGCAAGGACTGCATGCGCATCGCCATCTACAATGATGATGCCGACAACCAGTACTTCCCATATATCCGTCCACAGGAGAGTGGAACCAAGAGCGATATTCGCTGGTGGAAGCAGACCGATGCCACAGGCTTGGGCTTGCAGGTGAAGAGCTGCGCACCATTCTATGCGAGCGCTCTCCACTTCGATACCGAGGAACTTGACGACGGCGATGAGAAGGAACAGCGTCACAGCTTCGACCTGAAGAAGTCTAAGTTCACCAATCTCTTCCTCGATGCAGCCCACATGGGTGTAGGCGGTGAGAACTCTTGGGGTGCTTGGCCATTGGAGAAGTATCGCATACATTATGGAAGCAAGACCTTCAACTTTGTGCTGATTCCTCAGACAAAATAGTAGAAAAACAGGCATTTGGACAAAAGTCCAATATATTTAAACAGAAAATCCACCTCATTTGGGGTGGATTTTTTGTATCTTTGCATCCGTAAATCTATATATGATAAACGAATCAATATAGAAAAGATAAACGAATCAATATAGAAAAAAGAATTTCAACCTAAAAATGACAATAACGAACAATATGAGAAAAGCTAAGTTTTTTGCAGCAGTGTTGATGGCGATGTCTTCGCTCGGAGCATTCGCACAGCATCAGTTTTCAGTTCAGGCAAACAAGCCTGGAGTAGAAATTCAGCCTACCATGTATGGTATCTTCTTTGAGGATATCAACTTCGGTGCCGATGGTGGTCTCTATGCAGAGATGGTGGAGAACCGTTCCTTCGAGTTCCCACAGCGCCTGATGGGATGGAATACATTCGGAAATGTAACCCTCAGCGACGTGAAGCCTGCCTTCGACCGCAATCCTCATTATGTAACTCTCGAGAGTGCTGGTGCTCGTGAGAAGCAGACTGGTTTGGAGAACCGCGGTTTCTTCGGCATGGGTTTGAAGAAGGATATGAAGTACGATTTCTCTGTATATGGCCGTCTTCATCTCATCGATGGCAAGCAGGCTAAAATTCGCGTAGAGTTGGTAAACTCTAAGAATGATGTCATTGCCAAGAAGAGCATCACCATTACCAATAATAAATGGCAGAAGCATACCGCTTCGCTAACTTCTCCTCAGACAGATGCCAAGGGCTTGATGCGTGTTTATCTGGAGAAAGGTTCTGAGAGCGTAGATCTCGATCACATCTCTCTTTTCCCATCAGACAACTGGAATGGTCTCCGTGCCGACCTCGTTCAGGATCTTGCCGACTTGAAGCCAGGCATCTTCCGTTTCCCTGGCGGATGTATCGTAGAGGGTACCGACCTCGACACCCGTTATGAGTGGAAGAACAGCGTGGGCAATCCAGAAAACCGTCCTCTGAACGAGAACCGCTGGAGAGATACCTTCCCACATCGCCTTTTCCCTAACTATTATCAGTCATTGGGCTTGGGCTTCTATGAGTACTTCCTCCTTTCTGAGAAGATTGGTGCAGAGCCATTGCCAATTCTTTCTGTAGGTTTGGCTTGCCAGTATCAGAACAGTGATAAGGATCCTAATGCGCATGTAGCAGTTAAGGATTTGCAGAGCTATATCGACGATGCACTCGACCTCATCGAGTTTGCCAATGGTCCAGTCACCTCTAAGTGGGGTAAGCTCCGTGCCGATATGGGTCACCCAGCACCATTCAACCTGAAGCAGATTGGTATCGGTAACGAGCAGTGGGGGCCTATGTATCCAGAGCGTCTGCAGAAGTTCATGGAGCAGATTCATGCCAAGTATCCAAAGATCAAGATCTGCGGTTCATCAGGTCCTTCTGCTGATGGCAAGGATTTCGACTATGGTTGGGAGCAGATGCGCAAATTGGGCGTAGATATGGTAGATGAGCATTACTACAAGAGCCCTGAGTGGTTCCGCAGCAATGCCAGCCGTTACGACAAGTACGACCGCAAGGGTCCTAAGGTATTTGCCGGTGAGTATGCTGCCCATGCCAAGAACGATCCTAACTCATGGGAGGCTGCGCTTTCTGAGGCTGCCTTCATGACGGGTTTGGAGCGCAATGCCGATGTAGTTTATCAGGCTACCTACGCACCTCTCTTCGCTCACGTAGAGGGATGGCAGTGGCGTCCAGACCTCATCTGGTTCGATAACCTTTCTTCTGTCCGTTCTGCCAACTATTATGTTCAGCAGCTTTATGGTGAGAACAAGGGTACCAACGTGTTGAAGCTTACAGAGAACGGCAAGGCAGTGGCTGGCGAGAAGGGTCTCTATGCCTCTGCTTGTTTCGACAAGGCTACCAAGAGCTACATCGTGAAGATTGCCAACACCTCTAACGAGGAGAAGGAAATCAACGTTACCTTCAATGGCATCAAGAAGCTGAACCCTGGCAAGGTAACCGTTCTCCATGCCGACAATATCCAGGCAGAGAACAAGATTGACAACAAGAACGTGGTAGTTCCTGTAGTATCGGATGCTCAGGCTAACGGCAACGTCTTGAATGTGAAGATGAAGCCAAACAGCTTCGTGGTATATCGATTCTAATAGATTCGTTCTTTTATATAAAAGACTGTTTTTAAGCAGACAAATAAAGGTTATTAAGGTACGAGATTTAAAGGATAATGAAGATCCCTTGCAGCAGAAATGTTGCAAGGGATTGTTTTTTTTGATTTTTTTTAATGCCAAAGAATGAATAAATAACAAAATATTTGCCCTTTCTACTTTTTTTTATTAAATTTGCACTCGTAAAGTGTTTACTATAAAATAATTGAATAAAAATAGAAAGTGATATGAGATTAAGAAATCTTATCTTGATGGTTCTTGCTGTGATGTGTACATCCCAGGTGATGGCGCAGAGTAAACGTAATGTGCGTAAGCGATCTGCCAACCGTACCGTCGTTAATAACACCAAGAAACCAGTTGACAAAACTAAGGACGCAAAGTTGCCTGTAGATTCTCAGGCTGTGGCTCCTGCTGCTCAAACTACGGCTGTTCCGGCTGCGGCAGCACCTGCTGGCTCTACAGCAACACCTGCAGCTGCTCCTGCTGCAACAACTTCTGCAACAGCTCCAGCAACCGCTGCTGCATCTGCAACGACTCCAGCAACGACACCGGCTGCTCCTGCTACCCCTGCAGCGGGTGAGGCTTCATTGTTGCCACCACCAGCTCCTGCTGTTCCCCAGGACCGTGTGGACACCATCTACTACAACAAGAATTGGAAGGTGATTACCAACAAGGCTTTCGCCAGCTATTATCGCTATGCTCTCTATCCAGCGAACCCAACCATGACTAAGGAGTTCAAGACCTATTATATTGATGGCGCCTTGCAGGGCGAGGGCAGTTTCCTGGAACTCGACAAGAATGATGATGCCAACAGTAAGTTTACCGATACTTACATCTCTTATTACAAGGATGGCAATGTAGAGGAGAAGAAGACCTATGTGGATGGCAAGCTGAACGGTGAATATTCCATCTATTTCAATAATGGCAACATCAACAAGCACTTCCTGATGAGCGAAGGCCGACGTGATGGACTTTCTGCCACTTTCACCGAGGATGGAAAAATCTGTACCCTCACCCCATACGTTTCCGACCAGCCGGATGGCTACTATGTGGTGGTTGACATCGATGGCAACTACTCCAAGTATTCGCTTGCCGACAAGCAGCCTGTGCTTGAAACTCCAAGTCCTTCGGAAATCGTTACGGAGTATAAAAACGGCGTGGCATGGCCTTACTATAATAAGAATGGTCTTATCGTGGGTGCCAGCAACACCATAGTGGAAGACATCGGCGGTTATCGCCAGATTGGTCTGTTCCTCGTAAACAAGAGTATGATTAATCTCGACCTCGACCCTAGTCAGATAGAGATTTATTCCATCAAGAAGGACAAGCGCAAGGATTTCGAGAAGATTTCTGCTCAGGAGTACAATGACAAGATTGAGAAATATGTGCGCCGCACTTCCATGATGCCGGCTGCCCGCAATGGCAATGTGAATGCCAACCTGGGTGCCCAGTTCTCCAACTCTTCCAATACGGTGAAGGATTTCCAGGCCCGCATCTGCCGCATGCGCAAGCTGGATGATGGAACCCGCATGAAGTATGCCGAGAAGGAACCTACTGATTTGGGCTATCTGGAACGTACTACCATCCATCCGGGTGAGGTTGTCTATGGCTATATCTATACCGACGACCGCAAGGGTGTGGATCTCTTCGTAAAGGTGAAGATCAACGGTATCGACTACTTGTTTGAATGGGACGATAGCAAGAAGTAATCAGATACAATCAGATATAATC
>JAERMT010001262.1_pt1 | contig 11389 bp, 10 predicted proteins | sample 9267081 | NCBI WGS metagenome assembly JAERMT01 (sample SAMN17071939, study PRJNA684904) | human gut metagenome | isolation source: diarrhea sample from child under the age of five | host: Homo sapiens | place: South Africa: Mafikeng, Mafikeng Provincial Hospital | collected 2019-09
ACCAAACCGCTGGAATGTAGACTGCCCCATGGCTCCTGCGCTGTTGATATTTCCCAATAATTGTTGCAGCTGAGTATATCGAGAAGTGTCTACGTTTCCACCATCATTAACAGCATTATTTACATCTGTCCTAATGGTATCAGTATTAACGTGCAAATCAACTTTTACATCTGTAATCTTATTAACTGCCGCTTGTAATTCTGTTGCAAGTGCATCTGCATCAATCTTGAAGTGTACAGGCAAATCCAAATCCGTCAATGCAAGATTTAAGTCAGACTGTAACGATTCCTTATTTACCTGTAAATCAATCTTTACTGGCTCATCACCAGTCGCAATTTTCGCAATAGCTTCACGAAGATTCGATGTGAGCTGTTCATCATTGACCTTTAAGTCAACATTCATCGCATCCCCTGCGTTGCTTCCGACATTCTGGATTGCTTCTTTTATATCAGAAGTAATTTTGTCTGCATTCACGTTCACATCAAGGTCAATCGTGGTCTTTGCAGCTTCCTGTGCAGACTGGATGTTCTTCTGAAGGCTCTGCATAACCATGTCAGAGGCAGCAGTCGTCTGTTTCCATGCAAACTCATCAACATTCGCCCGTGTCTGTGTATCCATGTCCTGAGCAGATATCACCTGTGTCATATCCGCTCTTGCTTTCTTCATTAAATCAAATGCATGGGTGATCTGATCTGCCTGTGTCGTGATATTTTCTGCAAAATGCTGTGGAAACATCGTTTCCATCTCTCCCCAGATAGAGTCTATCGAAATACCTTTACTTGCATCCCGGACAATCTTTCCAACATTATTCTGTAAAAGTTCCTTATAGTTATCTTCTCCAAGCTCTTTCTTCAGAGCATCAGATACATATATCTTCTTGTCCTTAAAATAGTTGAAAAAGTCATCATAGACTCCGGTCGCACCCTGAACAAGCTTCGCATTTTCAGAAAGCGTCTTCTGTAAAGGCTCCATTCCCGCTGCAAAGTCAGAGAATCCCGCATTTTTAACGTCAAATTTGTTGCCGTCCCAAGCTTTGCCGAGACTGGTCATCATACTATTAAGTTGTGATTTTATCTTATTTATAGTGGATTTATCTGAGATATTAAAAGATTCAGCTAATTGAGATGATATAGAAGATGTGTCAATCTTTGTTTTCTTGACACCTTTTTCGATACTTGAACTAAGTTTTTGCACGGAATCCTGATTCAATTCCACGTCGATTTTCAATTTATTTTTTTCATTTAAAAAAGATTGTAGCTGTGCTTGCGCCTCTTGCGTATCAAGCTCCGCCACGACACGTGCTATAAAATCTGACATTTTTCACTTCCTTTATTTATTCCAATTATCCATTAAGACGATGAATTTATTAAAGTCACAACTTCCCGCCATTGTAATTGCGATTATTTTCTTTGCACTATTTTTAAAATATTTCCATCTAACCGCAATTTCGGCAATTATCTGTTTCGCTTCTTTATACTGTCCATCATCTCCACGCATAGAGATTCCAACAATATCAAGAACTTTCTCCATGTCTTCCAAATCCTTGTCATTTTTAATTTCGTCGCTTCTGACTTGTGCTATTCTGGCAAAAATGTTATTTAATGAAAACCTAACTGATTCATCGCTTTCTTGTGTGACATTCTTGATAGTCTCTATCATGAACTCTGTTTCATCCTGTGTTTTTTCTTCAAACTGATCCTGTCCCCTGTACAAATTATGTAAAAATGTAATTAGTTTAATTACGTTCTTACTTATACCGAGATAATGTCTGAGTAAAATAATCATGTCTGTCTTTCCAGTACCATCATAATCATCCCATGATGTTATAATTTCCTTGATTTTATCGACAATATCGCCGTCTAAGCAATAATGCTTTTCGTATAAATCAGTAAATAAATCATTGTCTTCGGTGTCTCTCAGTGCTATGACTTCGTATTCATTCACCGTGGTGTAAGAATAATACCTGTCGCCAGTCAACAAAATAATTTCGTAATATCCTTTTTTCTCCAATTTATCGCTGATGTAGCGGACTGTACAGACTCTACCTCCGTAGATATTTTCTTTTTTATCTTTCATTGCAAGATAATAACCTTCTTGTAAATAATCGACAACATCAAATAATCTCATTCTCATCCTCCTGTGATTTTGTTTTATGGAATTTTGGGTTGGCAGAAATGCCATAGATTTTAAGAATTTTCATCTGTTAAATAAGATTTAAGACTTTCGAAATATCGAGGATATAACTCTACTTTTCCTTTTTTGAACTGTGATAAATAGCTTGGGTTAATGCGAACAACTTTAGCAATGTAAGATTGTTTTTCTATTACCAGTCGTTCCTTATATAGCTGTCTTAATTCTTCTTGTGTCATGTAGTCACTCCTTTATTTTAATTTATATCTGATATAATTTTGCATGATAAAATAATGTGAAAATATATACCAGAAGCAATGTTTCTGGTATATACTTCTAACTGATCATGTAAGATTGGGGAACATGTAGTTATATTAGAACGGTATTTCTACCGATAATATCAATGAAACAGCTACGATCTGTTTTGGATCAAATCGCAGCTGCTCTGTGAGAGGATAGCTTCCCACGGTAACGATTGGAGGAAGAATACTAAGCTTACGATCCGTTCTCTTCCCCTCATAGGGAAAGATTGAAAAACACGGAAAAATCCACGGTTTCAAGCATGTTTACCGGTGTCATTTTCGTCATTTTTGCCAAAAAAGCATATTAAAAATAGTGCACTATTATAAGCATAAAGCATTTCTAAAAGCCGATTTTGCATATGCGATTCGCTATTGAATGCTGCACTAATCAAGAATCTCATAAGAGACTGATCTATTTGTAAATGTTGAATCTTTGTAAGAAAATCTTCGAATATGAATGATGCTGTCTCTGGGTAATTCTTTTCATTAACATCCAACTTATTCATTCTCGAATCAAAAACCTTTGCTTTTTTTAGAATTATTCCGTAATTTTTTGTTTTCTTCATATCTACTGTCGGAAACTTGAATACATCTCTGAGGTAAATTGTTTTTCGCTGATACTCTTTACTTACTCGCGTGTCAAGTACATCATAATTAACATAACTAGAAAGTATCTCCATTGGACATTTATATTTTGCTCGCCTAGTTTGATCCATTATGCTTAACAGTTCTTCTTTATATTCCTCGCCAGATATTTCCGCAGCTTCTTTGTTCAATTTGTTCTGACGTTTTAGTTTCTCGACTTTTTTCTTTTGCTTCTCACATTGGATCTCTGCAAAAAAGACTGGATATCTAACCTTCTCTGTTCGTCCACATACTTCATTATTAGCTGTGTTGATGTCCTGCGCGACTTTCTTTAATCTTCGCAGTTCATCGCCAACAGATACGTCGTGGCTTCTCTTGCTGGCATCAATCGTCACCTGGGCAAGTACAGAGCATATAACAAATACATCTCTCAGTTCTTTATTTTGCTCTCCCGTGTGATATATGAGGTCATAATAATAACTTAGAGCCAACTGTGCCACATTACTACTGCTGCCTACGTCATCCTGTCCAGCAGCAATCTTGTTATCCATCAGTGCGTAAGAAATCATATCTTTTCGATATACACTTGTTCCTTTTAAAGGAATCTCATTAACGATAGTATGATATTCCATATATGCTTTTTTCGCCAGTGCAACAATATCTGATTGATTTGTCACAAAACAGCTGTCACTATCTAAATCCTGTCCGTTCAATCTTGATTGCACATCCGTTCCGATTCCATTAATAATAATCACGTTGTCACCTAATTTAGGAAAGTATTTCTGAATCGAATCACTGTACTTATTAATCAGATGCACAATGTTATTCGGCGAATTGTGAGGACTGCGAAATCCTGCCAAGCACTCACCATCCTCAAATCTTGTGGTATAACATTCAATTCCGTCTCTCCGACTTGTGAAGCATTCCTCGTTCAGATAATCCTGTCCCGTGACCAACAGCAATAAGCTAATAGGATTACCACATATTGTGAGGTTATCGCCCTCTTGCAGTAACTTACCCATCATTAGCCGTTTTCGCTTGAATTTGCATAGAATATCGCTCTTCTTCTCCTTAAAGAATTCTGTATATTGAATGTCTGGATTTCTTTCATACAGTGCAACTAATATTCTGTCAATACTATAAGAAGACGTATTCATCCGCAAATGACCAATAAATGCATCTGTATCCTTTATCATTTCATCATAGTAATCAATACTGGTCTGCACAATCCTTCTCAGCACCTCTGAATCAGTTGTTGGCAAGCTATTGTTGATTTGGTAGGAGCTACGCTGTAGATTTCCATACTTGCTTTTATGCGCGCTCTTCACAATCGCAAATTGTTCACCATCTTTCGCCATGAATTTTTTGTAGTATTCGTATGCTTTCCTTGGTGTACCGCCCATCAGCTCTTTAAATTTTAGCCACTTAATCGAATTATCAGTCACAATCACCTTTATATCAGATACCTTCATCACGTTACCAAACATGTCCTTGACGGTCGCATTCTCATATTCAGTTTTGTAAAAATCTTTAAAATATTGTTGAATGTTGCCACGAAACAGGCAAGATTTAAAGAAATGACTACGACAGTAAATGAAACCTTCCATATTATTAGGAAAAATCGACTCATCGATTAATCCCATGCCATCCCACAAAGTATTCTCAATCGGATATTGATCATATTCTTGCACGAAACAACGCTTTTCATCATCAACCTTGACCGCCAACGTAGGAAGCTCTGTTGCTACTTTTTTATCTTCTACAATCAAAATGTTATCCAATGGAATATGTATGTAATCAGTAGCAGATGCGGTGATCAGCGTACTATATGCAGACATCTCCACAATCTTCGCACCTTCGTTTGGCATCTTTTTATATAAATTCATTGTTAAGTACTTTCTCGCTGTCTTCAAAAGTTTCTCATTTATGAAGACACAGCTCCCCTCTTTTGCTTTACCGGGAGTTCTGTACAACATTCTATATTTAATAGTTTTAGCAGAAATCACCTCACCCGTCTTTTTGTTATAGGTGTTGTATGTAATCTCACATCCGTTCTCATAGTACTTTTTTCGCAATTCAGATGTAGAAATCTCGTCTTTATGCTCATCATCCGCAGGAACGTTGTACTTAAACTTTAGCACAATAAAGTCCTGACTGCTGCCATTCTTCACTTTTGCTCCGTGTTCACGCATGTACTGTAAAAAGATTCCGTCATTAATAACCGCTTCTCCAAATGTCAACTTGCAGTCATGGATTTTACCTTTAGAATCTTTGTACGTATATCCGTTATTTACTTGGTACACGCGATTCGCCTGTATACTTTTAATTCTAATTGTAGAATTTGCTTCCATAGTATCATCACCTATCCTTTACTTCTTACTTTACAAATGATAAGATATTCAAGTCTTATTAAATTGGAGGCATGTATATGTTTTATTCTCTTATTTTCTCTATTTTAGTTGCTACAATTTCAGGAATTTTAGTTGATTTATTTCATGATTTTAAAAAAGAAAAACCATTATCCAATGTTTTAATCAAACTTTGTTTACTTTTTGCCTTTTGAAATCCTAGTTTCATCGGCTTTTTTATTGTAAAAGTCCAGTGTTTATTGGAGTTTCAACTTTAGTCTAGTAAAGTAAATCAAAATATTTTGCTATTTCTGCTTTATTCAGCTTCACATCATGTAATTCTCCAAAATCATCCACTTAAATCAACTTTTTTCTAAAATCCAACGCTGTAGTCTTCGTGACAATCCCAGTATCTACTAAATCAGAAAGCTCTGGGATCATATCAGCAAGAAGTTTATAATTCTGAAGTGTATCAACAGAAATCCCCATTTGTTCAGCAAGGTCTGACTGAGATTTTGGCAAGTCCGAATTATTCGGTTTTGCTTCCGTATATTGATTACCATGATCTCCGCCATGTTGAATTCCATAAATCCTTTCCAGTTCCTTAATTCTCTTTCCGACCTTCTTGGAAGAACCACCTACATCACCACGCTGTCGGATATTCGGACATCAAAAGTGCTAAACTGTTTTTGAAACCCTTGATTTTCCTACGTTTGAGCCATGTTGTCGTTAAAGGTAGGGGCTTTTTTTCGCCGAAGATTTTTGCTTCTTCATAATATCTTCCTATACATATTCTTTTCTTAATCTTGCGACTTCTTCATCCATCTGAGCATCTGTAATTTCGTCATTTTGCCTCTTATAAACAACTTCTCGAATTTTTAACATGACGTTTCGATTGTGATTCAGTTTATCTATGACCTCATCAGTGAGATAATGAGAAATGTCACCACTTCCATCCCCATACGATGTACCAAATAACTGATCCATCCAGTACTCAGCGATGTACATATCTGTAGATCTGCCTGTAAAATTCGATGTGATAAACAGTTTTAATTTTAATTCATCATCGTCCTTGCAATCTTTTCTCAGTTTCCTGTCCTGTGCTGCATAATATGCCTTTATTTTCGATATTCCCAGATCCTTACATGCTCTAACTCTTTCATGTCCAGATATAATAGTGTTGTCTCTTGCGATAATAATTGGTTGACAAATCCCATATTCCTCTACCGAATTAAGAAACTCAATCCATTCCTTCCCTTTTCTTCCATAGAAGTATTTATCATGATCCGGTAATGGATTTAAACAATCTACATCTATGTACACTGACTCTCCGTCCCTTATATAGTCAATACAGCTTTCGCCACTATTATCATCTGAAGCACTTTTAATAACTGATTTCAGCTCTCTTGTGGACATATCCTTTACGTTATGTTCTTCGATAAAATTTTCTCTTTTATCTTCCGGCACATCAAGTAGCATTCCTAATTTTGTCACACTCAAATTGGAAATCGCTTGCGAATTTGAACTAAACGCTTTTGCAATATTCATATAAGTAGATGCCGTTCTCTGAGAAAAATCCACTTTGTCTCTTAGCCAATCACCCCATTCTCCATGGGATAATTTATCTTTTGCCCTACTCAATTCAAGTCCAATCTGGATAATATTTTCGGCTGTTTCGCGTTTCAGTCTGATGATATTGGTTTCAATTTCTTTAATCTCGTTGCTTATAAGCCCGTTCATATAGTAGTTCTCCTTTTTCTTTATAAAAAATGTCTGTTTATAATTGGTAAAGAATACGAATATTTGTACTCACTCAATTCGTGCAAATTGACCTCAACATTTCCCAGTAACAAGAAAAATGCATACCCACAGATCACCTACCCAATCTCGTTCAGCACCCCTTTTCTAAAGAGCTACATCACAAAAACATTGGAAAATCCATACTTTTTGCACATCAAATTGCAATTTTAGAACTTTTGAATTTGCAACATATAAATAAAATAAATTTTATTGATTCCAGTAAAATCAAAATTCAATATAATATGTCATCACCGATGATGAGGTAATACTTTAGGACTAACGATTGCTATACAAGTAGTATCCTATTTCATTAACTTGCACGTTTTCATGAAATAAAATTATATTCATTTTCTTGTAAAGGCAAAAAATAATAAATTTACTTATATTTCTTTTATCTGTTCTTGCCGATATACAAATGTATGTTTTTCTTTACTGGCATCCCTGTTCTACTTTCGTTCAAGACAACACACTGTCAATGCATGCGCAAGCTTGATTTTTCAATCAATGTCCCGCTAACGAGAAAAGAGATGTTCACTCCACATCTTGTATAAAATTGGATTAAAATGGATTAAATCCAATAAAAACGAATAAAATATATTTATTTTTCTTTACTGGAAATTCCCAACGGGAATCGGGCACGTAGTGCCTTTTATATTCTCAACCTTGATATGCCCGTACAGTAAAACAGAGACACCGATATCTTAAGTTTTGAATATTTATTCATTTTATTGTATGTTTATACACTTTGTATATGAATATTTATTTTTATTTTTTATTTCTTTTATTTAAGGAATTTTCTCTGAACCCCTTGTAAAATAAGGCTTTCATCGATTTTTTAGCACGCTATGGGTGCTAAGATTTTCAGCTTGCAAGCTGTGATTGATAATTTAAATTCATATTTATCCATGAAATGAATAAATTTCTCATACGAATAGAAGGAATATAAATATTAATTTCTTCACCATTTCGTATCCTGCTTCTCCATATCCATTGAATCATCTCTGATAGACTATACAAATCTTCATTAATGGCTATTCCTTTTTGAAGGAAAAACTGCTTAATTCCTGGATGTAAATATATATTCACGCAATATGCAAGATTGTATGTACTGGAATACTGGTTAGTTGATCTACAATTACAGCTCACAAACTGATTTGAATATCCCTTACCTTTAAGTTTAGGTTTACAATCTTTATAGGTAGTCCACATTATAGTCTCTGCTTTCGCTTTTAAAATGTTACGAAAATAGTTGTAAATATTATCTTTGATCTTCTGTATTTTGTTCTTATTCATAGAAACAGCAAACCATGTCACAGATAAACCATTGATTTTCTGAGTAAAATTAGTATTCATATCCCCATTATAGATATGAATAAGCTTCATATATTCAGTTGTATCAGGGATATAATAGTCTGATAAGTGGTACTTCTTTTCTTCGTTGTACTTGATACTTTTTACATCGTAATCAATATCATACAGTTCAAAGTAATACTTTAATATGCTGGCATCAAATAGATATGTGAGAATATAGATTTTATCGAATAACTTAAACACTTCTGGTGGGTATCTCCACATTAACAATTTGTCATTAATGTAGATTAAGCTTCTATTATCGGCAAGATTCTTAATCTCATTGTATTTTGTGTCATAATCAAGTTTCTCTTTGTTCCAAACAACAAATCCATCATCATCCACGGTAACACATCCGCTGTCTTTTAATAGCTTCATGTCATCATTTCTGATGTCTGTATATGGATCAATTACATTTAATACTTCATCCAGAATCAATGTATAATGTCCATTTTTGATATTTTCTCTACTCTCCGCATCCAATTTCTTAAATAATGCGTGTGTAGAAGCAATATCAACTTGACATGCCAGAAGATCATTCAGGTTATCTAATTTTGTACTTCCTTTGTACATTGGCTGCTTAAATTCCCTGTTGGTTTTATTGATTATTCTTTCTGCCTCATCCAGAAATGGAGTAATGTATAACACGTTTTCCATCTCATTTTCATTGATATACTGGATACTCCAACTGGTTTTTCCTGATCCCATAATGGAATCAACTACTGTAATTTTACTCACAGGCATCCTTCTTTCTTTTATTTAATAGTTAGCCTCTTCTAAAGAGAGCCATTGTCTTATGCAACCTTGCTGTGTCCTCAAATAGGAAGACTTTGAAGTCCGGATTTTTCGTACTGTCCTCGACCTTCAATATCTTGTGTCCTTGGCTACACAACCAATTCGCCATGCTCAACGATTGGATCATGTAAAATCTCTTATCTGATGTCATTCTTGTTCCCCTTTCATCAACACGGGAATCGAACCCGTGCTTCTTATATACTAATTCTCCGTTTAATCCGATTCTTCCGGCTCATCCACAAGTATTTCCTCGATTTTTTGTAGATCCTTAGAATCCGCAACCTTCATTTTTACCACGATGTAAGCATCACAGGGACACATTCGTCCGATATCAACAGCTCCACCTTCGCTTGTGATCTCAAATTTCATGTCAATCATGTTCGCCATGTAACCCGATTCGCATAAAAATTCCAGGTCTTCTGCGAACTGATCCGATGGATAATCTCTTACGGTATCGCCTATGAATGCTTTGCCGGATGTCACAAATAACTTCTTATTACTAAGAGCATCTCTTAATTTTACTGGATTCGTATTTTTCTTCATCGTTTCTCTCCGCTTGTTTACGGTCTTGACCGCGTAAATAATCTTATAAGTTGGCACACCACCGTAGCAATGTGCCATTTGTTCCTAAAGTACAGGCTTCACGCCATCAGGAGTAAGCACCACTGCACATGCATGTCTGATGTCCGGCTTTTTATCTTCGATCACGGTCACATTCGTAGCCTGGACTCTGCCATCATCACGTGTTGATAGTTCGTATTCTACTGTCTGTCCATCTTCTAATGTGCGAAATCCATCCATAAGAATGTCCGTCTGATGGACAAAAACATCTTTTCCGTCTGATCCGGTGATGAATCCCCATCCCTTTTTGCGGTCAAAAAACTTGCATTTCCATGTCAATTTCTTTTGCTCTGTCATAATTAACTGTTCCTCTTTTTTCAATTATTTCTTATTGGCTACACTATATCATTCTCTTTTATAAGACTAACTACACTTCTCTGATTCCCCTGCAAAGCACTTGGAATATGTATTTCTGCTGTATGCTGTTCATAATTTTGATTTGTATATTCGATAACATAGAAACGTTGATAAGAATTCCAAGGTCTTTTTTTGGTGATGCGATCTATAGTTAATCCATTTTTTTCACAAAAATCATCAAATTCTCTTATAGCATTATTAATTATTTCATAATCCAAGCATTTCATATGTTCAATGAGCAATCGTCCCAAATAGAACACTTTAAATTCAATTTTCGTACTATTACAAGTAATCCAAATAGCTTTAGGTTCAATAGTTTTATTTTGACACTCTATCATTTGTTCTTTACCTGATTTTAAACCTTTGTTTTTTAACGAATTGAAATACTCATCTGCATCTTCATATGAATTAAATATGTCACACAAATCATACCGTGTTTCTGGATCATACTCTTCTGAAAACTCACATGTAACATAAACGCAATATTGGTTCTTGTATTTTGCCATTGTCACATATGCAGGTGATCCAGAAAGACTAAATGCACATTCATCTGAAAAAAATCCATACAATGACTGTTTAATGGGGCATACTTCATCATTTAAATAATCTATAAGGTCTATCAGATTATCTTCTGTTACAATGCCTATTTTGTGAAATTTATCATTCATTATCTTTTCTCCTGCATATATGCGATAACACTTGGGATATCATAGAGTGGGATATGTAGCTCAAATCCTGGTGAATGCGTGACGTATACATATTTCACGTCAAATTTCTCCGCTTTAATCAACTTTGATGTCTTATATTTTGAGATTCCCAGTATCTCTTGAATATCTGAGCTGATAACCCCGAATCACTCTACCTGCATATAGCGTTCAATAGAATCGGGATTCAAATTATCAAGAAAAAGCTGCTCGAGTTCTGGTTTTCTGGTATTTACTGGAATCTTAAAGCCAAATTCATCCATTAAAAATTTTCTCATTTCTGGAACTCGCACAAATCTACAGCTATTGTTTTTCTTATATACCTCAAGACACTTGTTTAATTTATTTTTATCCATAGTACTTCTCCTCTTTAGTGATGTACTGCATCATCCAGTAC
>JAERMT010000023.1_pt1 | contig 11388 bp, 13 predicted proteins | sample 9267081 | NCBI WGS metagenome assembly JAERMT01 (sample SAMN17071939, study PRJNA684904) | human gut metagenome | isolation source: diarrhea sample from child under the age of five | host: Homo sapiens | place: South Africa: Mafikeng, Mafikeng Provincial Hospital | collected 2019-09
TCAGCACCACCGCCGTCCCCTCAAACGCCTCTTTCAAGGCTCTCGCCATCGGACAACTGCCCGTGGCGAAGAATCCGTGTAGGAATAATATCTTCTTCATGATTTAATTTTCAATGTCTTGTTTACTTTGTGTCTCTTTTCTTGATAGGTCCGGAGTGGTTGCCTCTATTCAGCTTGATTCCGTTCTTGTTGAGAATGCGGAATACGGAACTTCTGCTTCTGAATCCGCTGGCTCTCCAGATTTCATCTATCGGATGTCCGGCAACATAGAGGTTCACTACAGTCTTTTCTCTGTCGAGCTTCTGCGTCTTGCTGGCAGAAACAGGAGGCAGAGACACAATCATCTTCTCCTGCAGCTTGATTACATGCTCTGCAGATTTCCTGAGTGCAAGGACTTCGTCGGGCAGAGAACCAATCATTACCAATACGTCAGATGGCTTGGTTTCCGGAAACAGGATGTTGTTGGAGTCAATCCGGTCGTGGATGCTGATGATGCGAATGACCTTTACCCTGCAGAAAGGTTACTTTCCGATGCAACATGTGGATGTTGCTGATAGTTAAGCTTTTATCTTTTAAACGGTACAACTACCCTTTTAACAAGTGCAGAGAAAATGGACGACAAATGCAATGTGTTTATTCTCAATGTCTTAACGATAAAGTTGTACCGCTCCTTTTTAGCCTCCAATTGTCAAATCCTCAAAACAAGTGCAAAGCACTGATTCAGGGGACGCTCCAACTCTTGTGTTACAGAACGCTTATCTTCGAGTGCAAAGGTAAGACTTTATCTTGGAATATGTTGCAATTTATATCTTAAAAAATCTTATTTATTCTGTCATTGTTATTGATATTCAGAATATAATCACTATTTTTGCACATAATCTTTATCAAATGATTATGAGCAAAAACAATGAATATATAAAAAATGCAGCAACCTATATAAGTTCTGTCTTAGGTGATAATGTAGTGGTGAAACCTGTATGCAAAAGTGTGCAGGATAAACTACCCATATCCATTGTTGGTAACTTTGAGTTATATGATGGGCAAATATTAGGAAAGAATATCCTTTTTGCTTTTATAGAAGATGGCAATATAATAACTCCTCTTCAGGCAAAGAAGCAATTGGACCTTATTCAACGAAAAACGGAGATGATAGCCATTCTTGTACCAGGGCTTTTATATTCTTATAATATAAGTAGGTTAATTGCTCAAAAGGTAAACTTCATCATACCGAATAAGCAAATGTTTATTCCTTCGTTATTGTTGGACTTGACAGTTGTTAATACAATGAATGAAGAAAGCAAGAAGGATACCATTACACCTTTGACGCAATGTTTGTTGTTGTATCATTTAGAAACAGAGTCGTTGTCGGGAAGAACAAGTTATGAGCTTGCAGACAAGCTGTCTGTTTCATACGCTTCAGTTAATCGGGCATTGCGTTGGCTTGCATCCAAAGACCTGATTAAATTAGAGGGAGTAAAGACCAAGACTGTGCAAATTGAGTTTAGCAATAGGGAACTTTGGGACAAGGCTCTGCCTATGTTGGTCTCTCCGATAGAACAGCTTTATTATACGGATGCTATTATAGAAGGACAGATGATAAGCGGAGTGAACGCCTTAGCTTCCTATACTATGCTTAATGAAGAATCAAGGCAATGCTGCGCAGTCTCCAAGAAAGATTTTAAGGCATTGAAAGTAGCAGCAGACAAGCAGTTTGGACAAAACGAAATACAGGTGTGGAAGTATAATCCGAAAATGCTAAGCTCTACTGGAGTGGTTGATAAATTGTCGCTTTATCTTTCATTAAAAGACAATGAAGACGAGCGGATACAAATTGAGTTGGAACGATTAATAAATGAAATGCCATGGTAAGAGGAATAGAAACATTTAAGGAGTTCTTCAAGGGTTTTGAAGACAATTATGTTATTATCGGCGGTACGGCATGTGAAATCCATGAGGATTTGTATGCCCAAGTACCTCGTGCGACTAAGGATATAGACATCATCTTGATAGTTGAGGCTTTATCAGCAGAGTTTGTCGCAAAATTTTGGGAGTTTGTGAAGAAGGGCAATTATGAGCAGCGTAACAAGGGAGTAAATGAGAATGTGGAACCAAGACACGAATATTTTCGCTTCATGAGACCTGCCAATCCTGATTTCCCATATCAAGTAGAACTCTTCTCACGTAGCCTTGGTTTGATGAATTTCCCAGAGGAAGCTCGTATCACACCGATTCCTGTGGATGAAGACCTTTCAAGTTTATCGGCAATACTCATGGATGATGACTATTATCGTTTTACGATAGAGCATAGTCTGCAAGAAGATGATGTGCATATAGCTAACATAGAGAGCCTTATCTGTTTGAAAAGTAAAGCATTCTTGGATTTGAGCCAAAGAAAAGCTAAAGGCGAGAGTGTGGATAGCAAGCATATTGCTAAACATAAGAAGGATGTCTTTCGTCTCGCAGCGATGCTTACTCCAACAAGCAGATATGAATTGCCCGACACATTAAAAGCAGATGTTGATAGCTTTTGTGCTGCCATCATGCAGGATTTGCCAAATGCTGATTTTATCAAATCGACAGGACTTGGTAATGTAACAAGCCAACAGATTATAGAACAACTTAAGAAATCAATGTTGTAGTTATGGTTAAGATACAATATGCCTCTGATTTACATTTGGAGTTTATAGAGAATACTTTGTTCTTGGAGAACCATCCTATTCAACCTGTTGCCGACATCTTGGTGCTGGCAGGTGATATTGGCTATTTAGGTGATGAAGGCTTTCTCAAGCATCCTTTCTGGGATTGGGCTTCGGAGAATTTCAAGCAAGTGATAGTAATACCTGGCAATCATGAGTTTTATAAAGGGTATGACTTGGGGAAACTCTATGACGGTTGGTTCTTGGACATACGTCCCAATGTAAAATGTTATTATAATGCTGTCATTCATCTCTCAGAGGATACAGACCTTATCGTCTCAACTCTTTGGGGACATATTGAACCTAAGGATGCTTTTGCTACAGAGCGCATGGTCAATGACTTCTATCGTATTAAGGATGGTGATGTTGTGATAAATAGTGAGCGATTTAATCAAGAGCATGAGAAATGCCGTGCTTTCATAGAAAAAGCCGTTGGCGAAAGTCAAGCTAAAAACATTGTAGTGGCAACGCATCATGTACCATCGTATGAATTGGTATCCCCTGACTTCATGGGCAGTCCGATAAACGGTGCCTTCACTGCGGAACTTGGAAACTTCATAGCTTATAGCCACATAGACTATTGGATATATGGTCATTCTCATCGAAACTTTGATAAAGTGATAGGAAAAACTCACTGTGTTTCGAATCAACTTGGGTATGTGGGTCATGGAGAGGCTGATACTTTTGATTCGATGAAAATGATTAGTTTATAGTATTCAAAAAGGCTGTATATTAATGTACAACATTTAATGTTCTTAGTTATGAATTTTAAAACAAAGATGTTGGGAAGTGCAATAATATTGCTATTACTGATGGTAGGTTGTAAAGACTCTAATAAGGTATGCAAAGACACTGATGTAAATATTGATGTTATTAATAACGTAGGGTATAAGAGTGTATTTGCAAAAAATGGCATATATGTAAAACTTATACCAGTAAAAGATAAATCCTATACACTCCAAGTAAGTATTGCAAATTATACTGACACTCTTGACTATTATTTGAATAGTGAGACGGAACGACAGTCTGTCCCCAAAATATTATTTGGTACAGACTATGTATTTTTTCTTATAGGTTCTTCAAGCTACAGGTATGTAACATTGTCGTATTTAGATAAATGCTTAAATAAAATCGTAACACATAAATACACAACAAGTAGAGATGTCTCGTCGGATATAGATGGAGCTGTTTTTTCAAAAGATGGATACTATTATTGGTATGATTTAAAAGAACACGAACTTCGCTGTATGCGTTCTAATTCAAACTTGAACTCATTTAATGAAGCAACTATCTTTAGTGGTGATAGCATTTTAATAGTAGTAGGACATGAGATGAAAAAATGTACAAAACAGAATTTTACGATTAAAGGTAATTTGTTGACTCCTGTCGTTATAAAATAACAATCAAATAGAGAACAACGTATGAAAAGATATTGCATTTTATTGTTGATTACGCTTCTGTGTTTTTGCAGTTGCAATCAAAAAATACAGCAGGCAGAAACTATAGAACATGATAGCATAACAGAGTTCTTCAAGAAGTTTTATGTTGGCTGCAATGATTATTATGTCCAAAAAGCAAATGCCAACCAAGAGGCAACGAGCAAGTCCTACTATCAATATCTTAATGACAAATTTATCTCGTTCCTCAAAGATTTCTGTTGTGATGACATTATTGCACAATCTTATCACACAGATTTAGACATATATGGGCAAAGTGAGATAGATACTCTTAATGACAGTATTTTTGATTCTTTGTATGTGGAGAAGGTAAAAGGTGAAAAAGATGTCTATACAGTGCATCTTCAAATAGACCCCCTACACATACAAAGATTATATACGCTTACCAAACAGAATGGAAAAATGAAAATCTATGCTATTGGCAAACGTAAACACCCGATGGCATTTCACAATGATACATTACGAATAGAAAGGTGTCCTCAGAACTGCAAAGGTTTTTATCAATGGCATGGGGTTGCCGTCTCCAATTATTATATGGTTGCTGATAGCTTGATACTCAGTAAAGACTATAGGGTAGCTGTTTTGACGCCATATTTTGAAAGAGAAGCAGAGAAGCAAGATGAGTTTGTATATTCCGATCGTCTTTTGCTCATTGAATATAAAAATCAGAAGTTGGTCTATGACAATGTAATTAGTGATGAAGACTATGTTGGAGGTTGGTCACCGTATGAGATGTTGGTGAAGCCTTCAAAAGATACGAGTGATTTTCTTGGGCTTTGCGACTTCATTCTTACATATTGTGCAGGTAATGGCTACAAGGTTTATTACTCAATAGGCATTAAAATGATAGGAGACAGACCATACGTTACAGGCATCAAGTGGGAAGAGCATGATTCGGGACTTCTTTTCCACAAGCAAACTATGCAAGTATATGATGGCAAGGAAATGCCTCTATCTACATATAGTAGGTGGATGCCTTGGGAGCTACAGCAAGAATAGATTTCTCGAATCAAGCAATAATACTAATTCTTAACATTTAAAGATATATGAAAGTATTATCAGCAATACTATTATTGATACTAACAACAGTGTTTTTTCAGAAGACACAAATAAGCAGTAATAATGAATTACGGTTTAAAAATTGGCTTGTAGACACCTTGCCACAAGTAACTGATAGTTTTGAAATACAAGATGATAGCTTGACGTTTATCACTAAGGAGCATCATTTTTATGAAATCAGAAATGGACGGGCTGAAGAAGCTATGGCTACGGTTATTACCTCCTTGTTGAAGGAATATTCAGAGCCACCATTTAGAGACTATGATTTGGAAGTGGTCAAAGAGACACATTTTACGTCTTCAGAACTTCCTACACTCATTTATGATGTATGGAGCGAATACCCTTTGATAAAAGTTACCCATAAGGATATATCTATTTCTTACGAGGAAGTGAGGGGACGAATAAATAGGGCAAGCATCATAAACCATTCAACAAATGACACGACATTTGTACAGTGGCTTTATGACAAAGGCAAAATCAAGAAGCAAGTGTTGGACTTAAAATAGATTTGCACCAGGATTTTATTAGAACATATTTGTTAAGCAATAATTTGATAAAAATGGAAAGTAAATATATGATTATCTTTGTTTTGTCTTGTTTGCTTGCAGCTTGTGCAGGTAAGCAAACTAAACATAATGAAATGCAGAACACCCGACATATTGATACTATATGGGCTAAATATTGTGATGGGCTTCATAATGAGCCGCATTTCTTAAAGCAAGATGCTTCATATCAAGATGGGAAGAAGGTCTTGAAGAAAGGTCAAAAAGCGATAGGTTTAACATCAGATATAGTTAAGGAAACGGATAGATTGATTATGGCATGGCTTGAAAGAAATGATAAGCTGTCAAGTACAAATAGCCGTGTCTTGAATAACTATTTTAAGCAATATTTATGCTATAAGGAGAAAGGACAAGTTTTTGTTTTTGTAAACCTTTATGCTTACAGAACTACGATATATGCAAATGAAGAAAATGTAACTCATACTTTTGCAGAGAATCCAAATACTACAGTGATAAATCCGAAGAAAGGTACTGACACTAATTATATGATTCTTTTAGTAAATCTTACACAAAAGACGGTGTTGATGCCATTTTAGCACAATCGGTTACGTATAACTTATGGGTACTTTGATGCCCGATTAAAAATAGAAAATATGTACTACCAAATAACATTTACATTAGACAAGAAAATTAGAGGCAGATACGAAATGCCTCATACGGTAAAATTATGTTCCAAAGATTTTCTAAATTATATTGCGGAAAAGAACCGCAATATCTCTATGTATTTTGACAATAAGAATGATTTGTATGAGAATATGCCAAATGGGATTATTGGACATATTTTAAAAAGAAAGAATTTTGTAGATATTATGGATTTTACTCCAGCATGTTTAAGTCTCAAAGCTGTTATTAGTGAAAAAGTGAAAAGTATTTTTGAAAATTTACAGATTAATAAAACAGAATATTTCTTGAAAGAGATAACAATAGCTGGCTTTGAAAATAAATTCTATCTATTATTTGTGCCTATAATTAGAGATTCAGAATTTGTATATCCAAAGTGTGAGTTTGTAAATATGTTTGCTGATAGTGATAAGAAAATTTTTAAAAACAGACAGGAATATTACAATGATAAAGAAATCTATTTTTTGCAAAAGGTTACATTAAGTTCAAAGTATCAAGGAGCTGATTTGCTGTATCCTCAAGGCTCAGATGTCTTTTTCTCAGAAAGAATTATCTGTGCGTTTGAAAGAGAAGGAGTGATCGGATATGATATTATCAAAGGTGGCTGTTTTTATAGTGAAATTGATTTTGATACTGTAAACTAAACTGGAGAAAGGTACGATAAACGTAAATTGATTTAGTCTTCGGAAGTATTTAGATGTAAACATATGGTGAAGCTAAAAGTAGAAAAATCTATGTAAAACATTAAAACGTTTTATCATATGACATGCATATATGTACGACAGTAAATCAATGAATCTATACGACAGTAAGTCATCATATATGCAATTCTCTGCTTACCGATAGGTTGATTCAGATACTCGACTTTGGAGAGGTATCTACCGATAGGCAAGTGCTTTCGAGAGTAACTCGAAAGGTTTTGAGTAACTCAAAACATAACTTGCTATCGTCAGATACCTCGATTTTTCAAATCATCTCAGAGTCTGAAACCACGTTGCCTTTTAGGAGTGCGGAAACGTGGTTGAGGCTCGTCAACAATTTCGAGTTTGAAGACATCTATCAACTTCCGAATGGCAGGATTCTGTTTGATGAGGGCTTGAAGTTTTGCTTCTGCAGGCTTGATTTTGAGCAAATAATCAGCAATGTCCAAGCCTTTAGCTTTATCTTCTTCGCAGGCTTGATGCTCTAAAAAGTCGAAAAGCGTTGCACGGATGCCGAGAGCTTGCATCATTGGCAGCTTATCTTGCCAAACTGTTGTCGCTCCCAAATCAGGGAATAAGACCACATCTCTGTTTTTCAGAACAGATAACGACTTCGTGTTAAAGCAACCATTCTTACCACCACTTGCTATCCATAAGAATTGAGGAAGATAGTAGGAGGCTATCAAGGCTGTCTTCTCACTTTCAACCAATGCTATAGGCTTGGTCTTGGCTACATTGATAAGATGTTCGCCAAAGAAGCATTGACAGAGATTGAAATCCTTGTGGGGGATAAGCGAGTGTACCCATGAAATATGGTTGTATGGTTCTTTTACTCGCTTACCTGTCTCGGGATAATAGAGCATTACCTTACCAGTTCTCACCTTACCTTGATTGTCAACTTGCCAAAATACCGTGGCACCAGTCCAGTGTTTGGAAGTTCCGACATGATATTTCTCCATCAAAGAAAGAGTAGCTGTTTCACCGAATTGAGAAGATAGAAACAAGAAAAGGTTGTTTGCCTCATAGCATTTCAGAGAACTTCGCCTGACGTTCTCGTCTATATAAGAAGTGGGTAATGGCTTTGGCATTTCTCTCTTCTTATATGAAATAGTCTCATCCTTTGTGAATGTCTCATTCTTCTCGGGATTCTTCTCAAAAAAATCCTTGGGAGTGAAGTGATAACCACAACTTTGCTCATGGTTGCAGCGCCCCACGTAAGGAGGAAACTCAATCTTCCCTTCTGTGTCAATATATCGGGCGAAGCTACGTTTCTTATGACATTCTGGACATGTATGTCGGGTAGCGATGCCTTTGTATGGCTCTAATATGAATCTATGTGTACTCATTTCATTTCTTTTTTTTTTTATGTGGCGGTTCTGTCGGTTTTGTCGCTTTTGGTATTAAAACCGTCAAAAGCGACAAAACCGACAATACGTCACGAGTTAATCTTTGAATATTCTCCATGCTTCTCTTTGCGAAATAGAACTCCGATGTTATCATTCAGAAATCTTTCCAATGTCCTTGACTTCATGTCGTTCTCTTTGGCGACATCATGAGCTTGCGCCGTGGTGAATGTTGCAGGAAGATGGTTGACGATTGCTTGTTGTTGAGCTGTAAGCATATTCTCGTTGAGGATATTTTGCACTGATATGGCAGAGTTCTTGAAATACTCTGTCAATCGGATGGCTCGCTCTACACTCAGCAGGTCGATGGCTTCCTTATCACATTCTCCACACGTCCATCGTGCCAATTGAATAATCAGACAGAAACGGATGATGTATATCTCCAGCTTGCAATAGATGCTGACAATGGTATCATTTGTTTCATTGTCGCATTGCTCGGAGAAATGATGCTGCCATTCATAGAGCCTTGCCTTAGCTTCTTCAGTGAATGATAAGACATGAGGCTCGATTTCCTGTTGCTCATTTATTGGACACTCCATATCAATAAGGTGTTGAATGATGGCTTGCCAATCTCGCTCTATATTATCGGGCAACTCTCGGTCACTCCATCTCGCTTTCTGCTGAAGGTTAGGCATGACGAACAAAATGCGATCGATGAAGCCGTTGCTGGAGCGTTCGCCTTTCGCCAACTCACTAAGTATCTTCTTTTGGATGGTTCCGATTACTGAGATATAGGGGCGTTTAATGAAAATGGAACTCTTGGAACTTCTTCTGTCTGATATGGTTGTCTTGGCGCTAAAGACAGATAGCCAGAACTGTTCCTCTGAACCATTGTTATAGCGGTTGAAGTTCTTGAACCATGCAGACAACTCGTCTGTCCATAGGCATAAACCCCTCTTGTTCTGCGCATGAATATAGCTCAAGCCTTCTGGTGTGACATCAGAGACCAAGAAACGTTTGCGTACAGGTTCTTGCGGAAATCCATCCTCTCCATTTTCAATGCGTTCCTTGCGAGACATGCACATCTTTTCCTCAAACTTACAGTATAGCTCCTCGAACAACTTGTTTTGCTCATAGTCGTAATCGAGGAATGGCTTCATAGCGAAGCTAAGTGGGTGGCTCTTGTTGGCTCCAGGTCTTCCGATAAGAGCCATGTATAAGATAGGACTTTCAAGCCAACCTTGTTTCATCTGTGCCAAGTGCGTGTTGCCGATACCAACAGCCAATGCAGTGAGTATGGCTGCTGATATATAGTCGGTAGGAAAACTGTGGCATTCGTGTACCTCCTTGATGATTCTCTGAATCTTGGCAGGAAAGATGCTTACGGGAAACTGGCTTCCTGATAGGCGAGTACTCATATCAATAGCCTTATCCATAATAATCATTGGATTGATGGAAGTTTCCTTATTGTTATTTAAAGCTGTCATTTGGCATAGAGTTAAAAATTATACATTGACTTGGGTTTGCGCTTCATTCCTCCTTGCATGGCTTTTAGCATTTCAGAATGGTTCTGCTCCTTGGTAGCTTTTCGACCATTCTCAATCCATGCAAGCAGCTCATCCTTATAGAAGTATAGCTTCTTACCTTTTTTATAGGATGGCAGAATGCCTTGGTTAACCAATCGATAAATGGTTGGCTTCGACTTCATTATAATAATCGCAGCCTCATCAATCTCAACCAATATATGGTTATTTGCTGATGATGTAGGTTGAAGTGCTGATACCATTTGCTTCAACTCGATAACTTGTTCTGTTAAATAAGATACCGCTTGTGGTAACTTATCAAAGGTGATACTTTCATTTATCATATCTGTTCATTTTTTATTATTCGGGTACAAAGTAAATGAGTTATGTAATGGAGATAAATATCACTGAGATATAACCTCTGAATAACTGCTCAATGCTTATCAGCAACAATAATGTGTCTTGATTCCGCCTTGAACATCTAAGCTTGGTAGTAATTCTATGATGCAGGTACCTTCCATTCTTAACTTCCTTATAATAGTGGATATTTCCACATCAACCAGCGCATCAGCAAAAACTTGTTTTATAAAGGTTGCTGTATCAATGCCTTTCTTCTTGAAGAGATTTCCTATATTCCAAGCATAATGCATTAAGTCTATAGTACGAATAGCCTTGTCAACAATCAATGAATGATGTCTCATGTGTGTAGAGGCACAACACTGGAAAATAGCGATGTTGTCACAAAGTTGGTTCAAATGCTCCTCTTTCATGTAGGCAGCAAAAGTTCTTCTGGTATAATCGATAGCTGAGTTTAACAAGACCTTTTCCTTTTTGGCTTTGTCTTCCAATGCTTCCTGTCTCAACTGTTCATAGCTTGTAATACAAGAAGAGGCTTCATCTGCATAGACGAAAGTTACATCTTCCAGATTTAGCTCTTCTCCCTCATCATATGTATTTGTTTCATTGATGACAATAGAAGACTGACGCTTTCTTTCCGTATTGTTTACTATATTACACAGGATATGCTTAAACCATGGGGTAAGCAATCGTACGATACTATCTAATGCATGGAGATAAACAACCATCAGTATGGTGGTTGAGATAACGAACGTCAAGTTGCAGCTAAAGGTGTCTACACCATATTGCATAGCTTCGTTGCGAACAAGTGCACCAATGATAGACATTGCACACAAAACCAATAAATGCTGTGTCATAAATTCTTTTTTAAACTGTTTCATATTGCGTATTATTAATCATTTGTGGCGCAAAAATAGGAAAAACTGCAGAAACTGACACGTGAGTCACGCGTGACTCACGTAAAACTTTTAGGAGCCTTTAACTAAAAAGCCCGATATTGAACATTTTTTCAATATCGGGCACCATGAAATGAATGCAATGGCTTTATTTAAGAGAAATCTTATTTGC
>JAERMT010001267.1_pt1 | contig 11353 bp, 9 predicted proteins | sample 9267081 | NCBI WGS metagenome assembly JAERMT01 (sample SAMN17071939, study PRJNA684904) | human gut metagenome | isolation source: diarrhea sample from child under the age of five | host: Homo sapiens | place: South Africa: Mafikeng, Mafikeng Provincial Hospital | collected 2019-09
TCTGAACAGTAACTATTGTCTAAATAAAATCAAAGTTACTCAACACCATCCCAGAAAACTGACTCACTTCCAATCACATTAGGAGTTCCACCGTATTAGAATATTCAATTATATCAAACAGACACTGATTCACCACATACACTACTTTACATATGAGGAAATATACTCACCTGCATCACATGGAATCATTTCACCTGATATACACTTTGAAGCATCGCTAAGTAAAAAACATGCCACTTCTGCAATTTCTTCACCCAAAATATATCTTCCAGGAGTCACTCTTTCCAGAGTTAGAATATCGTCTTTGTATTTTTTAGTCAAATCAGATGTAGTTATTCCTGGCGCTATGCCATTTATTCTAACACCATCTTTATAATATCTTTTGGTAATTCCACCTACTAAAGAATTAATAGCTGCTTTTGTTAATCCATATGGCAAATCATCTCTTTGAAAACCACGCTCTGAAGAAATACATAAAATATTTATATCATTATCCCCTTTATTTTTAATGAATTCTTTAATTAGAAAATATACGCTCTCTAAATTCACCCTTACTTGTTTTTCGAATTGCTCAACTGTAACATTTAAGATTTCACCTTCATGTAAAGAAATCCCTGCATTACATACTAATGTATCTATCTTAGTCTTTTTTTGTATAACTAGTTTCCAAAACTTTTCAATCTCATCAACATTCTCTAAATCAAATACAAAATAACTACATTTATCGCCAAGTTCTTTACATGTTTTTAACAATTTTTCCTCATTGCGACCTATAATAATAACATTTGCACCTTCAGACACACATTTTGCAGCAATGTCTCTCCCTATCCCGTGTCCACCACCAGTTATTAAAATATTACGATTTAAAAGAATATTTCCATGTGTTATTTGATCAACATTAACATAGATATTCTCTATCGGAACTCCCCTAATAATAAATCTAAATGCCCTCTTAAAAAAATCTAATTTTGACATTTATATCCTCCTAAACGTACGCTTTAACTTCTGTATATTTTTTTCACCTAATGTGCTCTTTACTAATGCTTTTGCTTTTGCCTCTGGAATAGTATGTCTAAGTTGATAAAGAGCATTACTCTCATCAACAGAATCAGTAAAAACTTCAAGCAATATAGATTTATCTTTCATAGATGAAGTCAACAATTTACTTGCATTGTGCTCAAACTCGCCCTTGTTACGAGCCGATAAATACTCAAATCCAAGATCTTCAGCATAATGTTTTAACAACATTCCAGATTTATTTCCATAATGACCTCCAGCTGCAACATAATCATCCGCTTGGTCACCTAATGCAGCCGCAGGATGGCTATAGTTTCTAAATTCTGTTCCTTTTCCATTGTTAATCACTATAATTCTAAGATTTTTTCCAACATGTCTATTGCCAATAGAATTCATATCATAAAAAAATGCCAAATCGCCTGCAATACCTATATATAACTTTTCCTGATCAGTAAAAGATGCACCTACCAACGTTGAAATATCTCCATCTATTCCAAAGCCTCCAACATTCGAATATGCATATACATCATCAGGAATATCAAAAAAATTCCATGCCCTTAAACTATTTAATATAGCAAAATGAATAACACTACCTTGAGGGAGCTTTGTAGAAATTTGTTGCGCAATCCATATATTAGAAAACGGAAGTTCTCCTGTCTTATTACGAATTTCCAAATCTATCTTTCTTAAATCATATAACATATTTTTATGCAAACTAGTATTTTCGCAATTATTATAGTAATTAAAGAAATCTATTTCTCTCATTTCAAAAACATTTTTTATATTTCCAAAGCGATCACGTACTTCTCCATCTTCTGACACTCGCCATGAATTCCCAGTTTTAAATTGATAATAATCTCCAGAAACCTCTCCAATATCAATTACCAGATCAAAACTATATTTTTTACGATCCAAATGTTCTTGTGACGCAACATAAGCACTCAAGAATTTATATTCGCCTTTATAATTGCTTGTATGATCACATAATACTATTGCATTATATTTTTGACAAAAAACCTCTATCGCTTCCGTTTCTTCCCTGCTAAAAATTGGATGGCTTCCAACATATACTGCAATTCTATTATATTCATTAATATCTGGAAGATTATCAAAACCAAAATATCGTCTAATTATTCTTGGTGTCGGCAATGTGTCCGTATTAAACTCACCAGACATTTTTGTCATTAAATTAATATGAGCCGGTCCACCTCCGTGTCTTGTCAATTCTAATATTGCTTGATTTGCTAAAACAATACATTTTCTAGCGGAAGCATCGTCATGAACATCTGCAATGTTAACACTAATTTTAGCTGCATCAATCGGAAGTCGGCTTCTATCTATAACTTGAGGGATATTATGCCCAGGCATTGCACTATCATTAATAGAAGTTAGTGCTAAAACTGGCAATTTACGATAATAAGCTTCAGTTAATGCTGGTAAATAATTACGAGAAGCAGTCGCACCAGTACAGGATATCACAACTGGCTCATGTGTTTCAGCGGCCCATCCACAAGCAATATATGCGGCCGACCGTTCATCCGCAGATGACTTAATTTCAAACCACTTATCGTTTTGAACACTTACAACAAACATAAAATTTGTTGTTCCTGGTGAGATAACAATCTTTCGAATACCATGACCTTTTAAAATTGCGATTAGAATTTGTACCGTTTTACTATCAGTATATTTTCCCATATAAAAGCCTCCAATTACCGTTTAAATGTCTTAAAAAAAGTATTTACCAAATCCATAAAATCATTTTTATAACAAAGTAATGATGCCAATACTGTAATAATTAATGATATAATAAACACTATAATTGCATGTTCAAGCCAACCAATCCATGAAACAGAAAATATTATAACATTCTCTAAAGTTAAAGATACTATGCCAATTGTTACTATACAACCAACAACCCACGCAAATCGCTTAACAACTACTAATACACTTCTATGCAGTATGTGTTTTGAAATGAAAATTGCGAATTGTATTGTTCTAAATATATTTGCAACTAATGTTCCAATAATTACACCTTCAATACCAATCACCTGTAATAAGATAATGGAAATACTCAAATTAAGAAGTGCTTCCACCAAAGCTCCCATTTTTGTTTCTTCATAACTACCTGTTGCATATACTAATGTTAAATACGGTTGTCTTATGCAATACATTGCTTCTGCCGCAGTAATAAGTAATGCTAAAGGGACTCTGACATACTCAACGTCATTAACTCCTTTTGTATAGACCTGTATAAACGGAACCAATAATACAAAAACACAGGCAAACACAATTGCTGTAAATGTAAATAACATATATTCATATGTTCTAAAGCTTTTCTGCAATATATCATTTTCTTTCTTTACCCACATATCTCCAAATGCAGCTTCCATACCACTTGTAAAAACTTGCATAAGAGATTTTACCTTTCCGGCAATAAGATAATATACTGTATAAACTGATATTAACTTTGCATCAGTAAAAAAGGTAAGTAATACTAAATCTGTATCATTATGAATAATGTTAGCAACTGTATGAAATGCTGCTGCCCCTCTTTTTTTGATAGCTTCATAGTCAGGAGTACAATCATTAATAAGTTTATATTTTTTCTTGACATATAAATGCATTATGAATGGCGTGATAAAATATATAACAGAGCTTCCTAACTTAACAGTATAAATAGAACTACCAAAAGAAATTAAAACTGCAACACAAATTGTATTAATTATTGTTTTACTAATATCAAGTATGTTAGTTATATAACTAGACTGGGCAGCTTGAAGCAATGTTTGATTAGATAATCCAAAAAAATATTCTGCAAACGTCCCAATTGAAACAATTGCAATTAATGATGCACACTGAACATTTGTCAAATCATTATGTGAAAATAATGGATATACTACACATAATATTGCGGCATATGCTAAAAGACAAAATGCAACTTTTCGCATATAATTATTGGTTGCCTTCATTATCCTACTAGTTCCAAGTATATCATTACTTGCAAGAGTTTTATAAAGTGCTACACGAGTAACACCAGTAATACCAATATTCAGCAGATTAATCATACTCAAATATTGTGTCGCAGATGAAACAACACCATTATACGTTGAACCAAATGTTGCGAGAATTAATCGTGGAGTAATAAGTCCACATATTATTGCAACAATTTGATATAATAATGATGATGACATATTAAGAAATGCTTTTCTTTTTCTCATTTACCGATTCTCCTCTACATCACCTTCAAAAATAACTTTCGATCTCATTTTTTACTCACATATTCCAGAATACATTAGCATACTATTATTCAAAAAATTTATATTACATTTAGTTTAGCTTTACCGAATTACTTAAGTACTTCTTTGAATTAGTAATTACAATTTTCATATCCTGATAAGCTTCTCTGCCATCTACTATATACTCAGATACATTTGGATTGAGTATTTGTTCATTAGCAATTTTATTTTTACAATTCACTAAATCCATTATATTTTCTAATCTTGTATTACGTGCGCTATGAGCAACACATATAAACTTTCTTCCAAATATTATTGAAAAAGCTGTTCCATGAAACGAATTTGTTACTACAAAATCTGCATTCTTTATATAAGATAAAAATTCTGCCGGACCACATTTTTTATCTTCATTTCCACTAATACGTCCTGATTTTCCACCACCTCTAACAATAATTACAGGTATATTATATATATTTCTCAACTTATCAACAATTTTTTCCAAAACTAAAGATACTTCCATTGAATACACAAAAATATATTTTGAAGGTAATTTTATTTTTTCATTGCAATATTTTTTCCACTCCACTGCATTTAATAAAAACACAGGATCCACTACTAATTGTGCTTTTATACTAGTTTCTTTCTCTATAATATCCCCTGCTGTTTTTTCTCTTACAGAAACGGAAGAAAACTTAGGAATTTCTTTTTTAACTAACTCAATTTCCTGCTGTGAAATACATTCTCTTCCAAAACTTGATGCATATGAAACTTTCTTAGCTTTCTTATTAAAATCAAGATAAAAAGCAGATGTATTTCCTGTTAATGTAGTATTAAAAATTTGATCGCTTCCAGATATTAAAATATCATATTCTATTGAGTTTTCTTTTATGTCTGCATCTCCATAATACGTAGCATTTGATAATGTATAATATTTTTCTCTAAATTCGTTAAATCTCTTTTCCTTGATATACTGATCAAATGAATTCACTGGCATTAATATTCTTTTCCCCAAGCGCAATATCTTATAAAAAAGGCTCATATCACGAAAGCTCGCATTATTTGGGTAAAAATCTATAATTTCACACTTTCCTATATTAGTGTATATATAATTCTGAAGCGCAGTGGCCTGCAAAACTGCTCCCAAATTGTTAACTTTATGAAAGGTTAAAATTCCAATTTTCATTTTTCTTGTCCTTTATATATACTTTCAATAATATTAATAAATGATTTACTAGTCATATCTTGGCAATCAAAATAATAATGCATTCCGTATTCTTTATTGTATTTTTCTATTATCATCTCAGCCACCATAGCCGGAGATTCATTTATTGAAAAAAACTTACATCCTCCACAATCAACTTCATGTGGTACACTATCAGAAACAAAACAAATATTTCCCACCGCCTGTGCCTCAATTACCACAATACCAAATCCCTCATTTTTAGATGGATGTATAAGGAATGCAGCCTCATCAAGTATTTTAGATTTATCCGCATCAGAGTCATAAAATACAATATTTTCTTCAAGTTTATTCAATTGTATATAGTTCTCTAATTTTTTCAAATAGCCATCCTCAAGTTCAAAGCCAACAAAACTCAATTTAACATCTTTGCACTTTTTCCTTATTTCTGATAGTACCTTAAGAGAGTAAAGCTGATTCTTGTTATCACAAAATGCGCCTATCTGTACCAATACAAAAGGTCGATGAATAGATATCTCACTTATATTATGAAATATATTCTCATCATAAGGATTTTTAATTACGTAAAACTTACTATTAATATCATAAAATGATTTAGCAGCTTCACTAGAACACGCTATTTGCTTAGTTGCATATTTTTTGATTTCATATTTACGTACTTTATTCAAAATATTAGCCAAAATGTTTCCCTTTTTATAAACAACATGCATATGCATAATACGCACATGTACTCCAACTGCTTTAGCAGCTTTCAGAATTATGGCACCTTCATAATTATTATTACAATGGACAATTGAATATGGTCCATTTTTTTTTAATATACGATATACCTCATTATATATCCGTGTTCCTCTTATATAATAATCTATTTTTTTGCGAATTATATTATTTTCATTATAATAAGGAATTCTAAATATTTTTCCCGCAATTTTTTCAAATTCATCATCGTAATATCTTCTTTCATCGGTAAATAATAACATGTCAAAATCATATTTATTTTTTAAATTGCGAACTATACTCATCATAACGCTTTGTACACCGCCGTTACCAAGTCCTTCACAGGAAACCATCAATACCTTTTCCATTTCTATGCCTCCTCTATCAGACTTTTTAACCCTTTTATAACAATCTCCCTATGAGATTCGCACTCTATATAATTTAATACATTTAAAAATCCTTGTTTTCTATAACGTCTTTTTATATAATATATACCAAATCTGTAACCTGATATTTTATTTATCAATCTAAACACAATAGATCTTTCAACCCCAGAAATTTTATACATATACGAATAAATTTGTTTATTTACTAAATCAGCGAAAGCCTCTTCAACATTTGCCTCTACATTAATATATTGACTTCTTTTTTCAAACTCTGCTAATAATGATTCTTTTTCTTTATTTTTAGCAAGAAAAATTTTATGATTTTTTTTCAAAAAGGGTAAAAAATCAATAGATAAATTATCATTTATTCTAACAAGCAAACCTGAATTCCAATACTCATTATCACACATGTCAAATATAAAGTTTCCCTGCCCATATACAATATTTTTATCCTTATATAACTCATAACACCCAATACAATGACTATGTTGACAAATCACCAAATCAGCACCATAGTCTACCATTTTTCTACATCTAAGCTGTAACTGAGGTGACGGCATTCTATATTCTTCTTTTCCACCCTGGTATAAAACAACTGTATAATCTGTTATTTTCTTTGTTTTATGAATGTCTTTATATGTTTCAAATTCATTAAACGTATTTGCGCCCCACTTATTTTCTCCTGCTGAAGAAAATTCATGTTCTACACAAGAATAAAAGCCAATGGTTTTACCATTTATAGCTTTTATTAATGGTTTCCTTGCATCTTCTATGCAAGTACCTATTCCACAAAATGCAATCCCATTTGCTTTAAGCACGTCTAAAGTTTCTTGTAGTCCCTCTTTTCCATAATCCATAATATGATTATTAGCAAGCGTAACTGCGTCTATTTGTAAACTTTTGTAACCATTAATTGTTTTCGGAGAAGCTTTTAATGCAGGTCCACATTTTGAAATTTTAATATTTGCATCTGTAAGTGGCATTTCAAGATTAACAATTCGATAGTTTGCCTCCTTAAAAACATTCGCTAATTCATTACTAATCACACTATTAATCTCTCCACTTGAAAATGCTTCTTCATTACTTTCTGAAGGAACACAATCTGCACCAATAATAATACACATAACAAATTCACCTCATCACCTAGGAATTTCTATATATTCACCTAATTTAACATCCCATTCTTTTGGAATAATCGGATCAAATCCACTTCCATCAAAAAAAGTCAATTCTCCAAAATAAACTTTTCCCGCTATTTCATAAAAATCGACTCTAATTTCTGGTAAGCCATTTGACAAAGAATCGGCTAATTCAAACATTAATTTAAAATTCACTGGTTTTTGGGGTCTGATAACAGAATGATCATATCCCCAAGTAAAATCTAATTCCTTAAAGTTCCTATCATAATAATCTGCTTTTGTATGAATTCCCCTATCTTGATTAATCATCATAAACTTTGCACTACCATTGAATGCATATATTTTATAATCATTAATCGGATTTACTGAATCACCCAAATATTTTTCAGCTAATATTCTAGGCTTAACATTTTTATATGGCCACTCTCTTCCAAGCCAAAAATAATTCGTTTTTAAACACCTTTCAATTTTCTTCCTTGCCGCACTTACATCTAATTTGTTTTTTTCTCTACAAATTATTAATCCTCCACTATCATGTGTACATTTAAGGACAAAACTTTCGGGCAACTCATTAAAATTTATTTCATCAAATGATTCCCAAATGCCATATGTGGGAACTATATATTCCTCACCAATTCTATTAGCGACATATTCTTTTACTTCATATTTATCCACCATACTAGTATAAATTTCTTTTCTATCATATAGCTTCAACCATTGCAATTTTTCATTAAATGTCTGTGGATTATCTAAACTTAACGATTCGCCAATAGAATATTCATATTTCTTTTTCAAGTATTCTTCATCACTCATTGATTTATAAAAGCCCAAATCAGAATTAACCAAAAATCTATATTTTTTATCTAGTAAATATTTTAATATTTTATTCACAATTACACCTCATTTTTTTCAACTGATACAACTTTAAGAAAACAACCATTAAATAGAAATAGTTTTCCTTTGCATAATACGAAACCATACCATAATCCATTATTAATAATAATATTGTTATTGTAATAATCATATAAATTTCTCTGTCTTTGCTTTTAATAAACTTAAACTCATTCTTTAAAGCATAAACATACATAAAATAGTAAGAACAGAACCCCAGAAGACCAACATCAGCCAACAATTCCACATAGTTATTATGAAGATAGTGATCGTATCCATACAAGGCCCTAGTCAGCAATCGCGCATTATCTATTCCTATTCCAATTATTGGCGATTTCCGAAATACATTTAATCCAAGTTGTATGTATCCCTGCCTTAACCACGTAGAATGATCAACTTCCCCTTTCCCAGTGAAACTTGCGATCAATCCAAGCATTCTTTCATTTATTTCCCCAAATAAATTTAGTTTGATTACTATTAATCCTACAATTAATAAAAAAATTACTGTTGCCACAATTTTAAAGAATTTAGTTAAAAATGACTTTTTAGCAAGATTTTTTAATACTAAAATCATCATAATGCCTAATGCAAGTAAAACTAAAGACTTTCTACTTCCAGATGCAGCGATTATCAAAACTGAAGGAATTGCAAATATAATATATAAACGTATTCCATCATAAACCACATAATAAACATTAATAATTATAGACATAGCCGCAGCCATTCCAAGAGTGTTACTATTTATCAATGAATTATCTATTCTTGTGTTTCCTCCGCTAAAAATTGCCATCATTGTACCTGGTCCATAGTATATGAATGAAATTATTACTAGAACATATCCTACAATCATAATTATTTTTAACAAATCATTGACTGTATTTTTTTCTTTATATGCACTAAATATAATATATGTGCTCATAAATATTTTTATCATCGTTAATGTCATTGTTAAGGATAGATTTCTATTTCGTGCAAAAAACACACTGATTCCACATACAATAATAAAAATAAACATATAATTATATATTGGAAGAAATTGAAATTTTCTCACATTTTTTCGAATATCACTATCAGAAAGAAATATCAATAACAATTCCATTATTAAAAAAATATTTCCTAAAGAAGATGATGCAAATAGATATGTTGTTAGCAAGTACATAAAAGTCGCCAAATTCAAAATGCTAGTTTTTTTTAATTTTAACATATACAGATTTACCCTCTACTTTTCTGTATTTATAAAGTCTTTGCTAGTCACAAGAAATTTTATCAAAAATTTCTTGTGACCAATTAAATGATAATTCCATACTTCTTTTATATTGATTTTTCGCAATCAAGTTATAAAGGTATTGATTTTCTATTAATTCAGATATTTTTTTAACCAACGAACTACAATTTGGTTCAAATATAGCATGTTCATCACATAAAATTTCCGGAATACCACCAACATTACTTCCAATAACTGGAATGCTGAAATACAATGCTTCCATTATTGTATTAGGACAAGAATCCGCCAATGAAGGAACTACATTTAAATCAATTCCATTCAATTTATCCCATGGTGCATTTAAATGCCCCATAAAAACAATTTTTTCACACTCATATTTTTCCTTATAATAATTAAAAAATGTACCAGCTCCCACTATATAAAATATTACATTATCATATTTTTCAATCAATATTTGAGCACTCTTTAACAAAATTTCATGACCTTTTCTGCTATCATTAAAGTTTCCAATAAACCCAATTTTAAATTGATTATCTTTTTTTTCTTCTCTCTCAATTTTATTGCTTATCCATGAAGGATTAATATTATTTATTTGCACTACAAACTTATTTGTTATTGTTTTTGCCAATAGAGGATGTCTTTCTAAAAGACACCTTTCATCATACAAACATTGTGTCACTATTTTCTTACTCTTTTTTAAACAAATACCTTCAGATAACTTAAAAAACTTTCGTTTTACGAAAGTTTTAATATTTTTTTTTCTATGTGTAACATCAAAATATCCAATTAAATCTTTTCTAATCATCAATACTATATTAGGAATATTAAGCAAACATAATAAAACTGTTGGAGGAACATCAAACGAAATTATGTAATCATATTTTTCATTCTTTATTCTTTTTATTATATCTCTGTTTGTGATGGCAATTCGTCCCTCTGGTGGGAAAAATCTATACATTTCTGCTTTTATTGGTCGCATCTGATAGGTAGATCTCAATCCATTTTTCTTCAAAACAACGTCATCATCTGCGCAACACAAATCTGCACCAAACTCTTTTTGTAAATATCTTGCTAATTCAATAAATCTTTTAATGCCACCCGTTTGTCCGTTTTTAAATAATTCTCCTGTAGAATACATCAAAATCTTCATAACTTATTCATCCTCAAACGCACATATAATATAACTTCTAAATATTTTTTGGAATTAATAACTTAATATATAACATTACCGATACATTATGTTATTCCTTCCTTTCTCATACCAATTGCTTTACCCGGATTTCCTACAATAACTGTGTTTGGAATTTTGAAATTCTTAGTTACCACAGCACCTGCGCCAATAACACATCCATCTGCAATTGTTATTTTTCCAAATATTTTAGCTCCCGGTCCTATATAGACATCATTGCCAATTACCGGTACGTTTTCTCCTCCATAGTTTTGTCCAATATTGACACACTGTTGAATATTACAATTATTACCAATTCTAGCATTATCATTTATTACAATACACCCATAATGGTGAATATTAAGACCCTTAC
>JAERMT010001272.1_pt1 | contig 11325 bp, 8 predicted proteins | sample 9267081 | NCBI WGS metagenome assembly JAERMT01 (sample SAMN17071939, study PRJNA684904) | human gut metagenome | isolation source: diarrhea sample from child under the age of five | host: Homo sapiens | place: South Africa: Mafikeng, Mafikeng Provincial Hospital | collected 2019-09
GCATTTGGCAGAGTTGGAGCAATTCGTGTGACGTTTACATTGATGGCTACGGTAGCTTTTATCTGTATGTTGGTACCGGTATTCTGCATTCGTGAAAAAGATTATGTGGATACAGTTCCGGCAAAAGAGTCCGCGTTTCGTTCATTGGTTGCTACATTCAAAAACGGTGAGTTCCGTAAATTTGTGGGTTCGGATATTTTTTACTGGATCGCACTGACGATGTTTCAGACGGGCCTGCCGTTTTTTGTTACCAGTCTTTTGAAACTTCCAGAGACAATGACAACATTATATTTTGTTGGAATGACTGCACTTTCACTGGTATTTTACGTACCTGTAAATAAGCTCACTCCAAAACTTGGAAAGAAAAAGATGATTCTTTTTGCATTTGCCGTATTCAGTCTGGCTTATTTTTATACAGGGTTTATGGGAAAAATGATCTTTATTCCGGCAACCGTACAGGGACTGATCCTGACAGTTGTGGCGGCACTTCCTATGGCAATTTTCGGAATTCTTCCACAGGCAGTAGTGGCTGACATTGCACAGAGTGATTCGATTAGGACCGGAAGTAATCGTGAAGGAATGTTTTATGCAGCAAGAACGTTTGCGTTCAAACTTGGACAGAGTCTTTCTATGCTGATTTTTACAGCTGTGTCTACGATTGGTGCAGGAGATGGAACAGGGTATCGTGTGGCTGCTTTTGGCGCAGCAGTATTTTGTTGTATTGGCGGAATTATACTGGTATTTTATAATGAGAAAAAGATTAATGGAATTATTGGTGGGCAGAGATAATGAAAATTATACAGGAAGATAACTTTGCGGACATTATGAAAGATGAAGTGGAGCCGTATTTGTATGCACATTGCAGGGAATGTTATATTACAGGAGCAAAAGAGCCTGAACGAAGAGAAAAAAACGGCAAACTTCATGTGAAATTTTATGAGACAGACAGGCCAAAGGGGGTTATTATCATAAGTCATGGTTTTACGGAGGGTGCACAGAAATATGATGAAATGATATATTATTTTCTGAAGGCTGGATACCATGTGTGCATGCCAGAACATATGGGTCACGGTTTGAGTTATCGACTGACAGAGGATCCATCACTGGTACATATTGATACATGGAAACGTTTTGTACGAGATTTTCTGAAGGTGTGTCATGTAGTAAAAGAGCAGTATTCTGAGCTTCCGTTGTTTTTGTTTGCACATTCTATGGGCGGGGCGATTGGCACGATCGCAGCTGCATGGGAGACGGAGCTTTTTCAGAAGATCATACTCAGTTCGCCGATGATACGGCCGCTTACCGGAAATGTGCCATGGTCGGTGACTGTTGCAATTGCACAGGTAGAATGTCTGGCGGGAAGAAATGCAAGGTATGTGATCGGTCAGAAACCTTATGACGGAAGTGAAATTCTTGAGACAAGTGCTGCAGTTTCAGAAGCAAGATTTACCAGGTATAACGAGATCCGCAAGCAATCCAGAGAAATCCAGACAAGTGCAGCCTCTTATGGATGGCTTCTTGCTTCAATAAAAATGAGCTGGTATCTGAGATATCATGGATGGAAAAAACTTACTGCACCGGTACTTTTATTTCAGGCAGAGAAAGATGCGTTTGTTTCTGTCCGGGCGATACAAAAATTTGCGAAGAAACTGCAGCGAAAAGGGCGGACTTCATGTGAATATATGTATATGCCTGGAAGTAAACATGAAATATTTGGAAGTGATGACGAGACGATGCAGGCATATGTAGAACGAATTTTGAGTTTTTTGGAATAAAGAAATTGAGAAAAGCAGGAATTGGTATGGACATGTAGCAGTGAATTTTTTGGATATGTTTACAACGAAATAGAAAAGGAGAACACGATGAACATACAGATTTTTGGTACAAAGAAATGTAACGATACGAAGAAAGCAGAACGATTTTTTAAAGAACGTGGTATTAAATTTCAATTTATTGATATGAAAGAAAAAGGCATGAGTAAGGGTGAATTTACTTCTGTTGCACAGGCAAACGGTGGTCTTGAAAATATGATTAACTGGGAATGCAAGGACAAAGATATGCTTGCATTGATTAAATATATTGCCAATGAGGATAAACTGGAAAAGGTACTTGAGAATCCGCAGGTGATCAAGACACCGGTGGTCAGAAATGGAAAGCAGTCTACGCTCGGATATCAGCCGGATATATGGAAGGATTGGAAATGATTTTATGAACCAAAATGAAACACAATGGGATAAATTGCTGAAGATCAAAACCACCGGACGGGACGATTCTCGTTCGGATCAGTATCGATATCCATATGAGCCGACGCAGTATTGTGTATTGGAGCGGCTGGCAAACAATGGCTTGATAACGAAGAAAAATGTGCTTCTGGATTATGGTACAGGAAAGGGACGAGTATGTTTTTATCTGTCTTATCAGACGCGATGCAGATCTATTGGTGTTGAGTATGATGAGCGAATTTTTGAGAGTGCCGAAGCAAACCGAGAACATGCTGTATCAGGCAGGAAGGTTTCGTTTGAACTGACCAGTGCAGAAAAATATACAGTCCCGTCTGAAGTGGACAGATGTTATTTTTTTAATCCGTTTTCTGTGGAGATCCTGCGCAAAGTTCTTGCTGGAATTTATGAGTCATATTATGAGAAACCAAGAGAAATTTTACTGATGTTTTATTATCCGTCAGAAGAATACCTTGGCTGTCTCATGACCGAAGAACAATTGATGTTCTACGATGAGATCAATACAGAAGATTTGTTTGAAGGGAAGAATGATCGAGAGAAAATACTAATATTTTCAGTTGATTGAATAAAAAATTAACCTCAAATGCCTTTGATCCACTTGTATAATAAAACTATAAACAATACTTACGATTTATATAGGAGCTGAAGAAATTTGAAATGTTTTATGGGATATGAGACAAATTGTCTTGTATCCTTTTTTCTATATTTCACCGGGAAAAGTTATAGAAAAAAATCTGTAGTTTTTTTGTGTTCTATCTTGACGAATAGTAAAAAGATTGTATTATATAAATATAAAGTAAAAACGTTGTACTAAATAAAAGCATCACAATGCATGGAGGGGATTTTATTCTCGAAGTAGGTGGCGGCGATTGGGCAAGTCATATGATGGAACATGAACTTGGAGGAATGTTTGATGTGGCACATGGTGCAGGATTTGCGACAATCTGGGGAATCCGGGCTATGGAAGAATACGATGGCGAAATGATTTTGTGGTAAGATAAGACCAAAAGCATATGGAAAGAAGTTTTAAAAGAAAAATGGTGCTGGATATAACACCCAACACCAAGTTTGTCTACAGTCTGGGACAGATATAGTGAAAAACTATATTCTGTCTCTTTTTGCTTATTTACAGATGAATAAGTTCAGTATATTATAAAAATATGAATCGATTAATTTTTCATATAGATGTAAACAGTGCATTCCTTTCATGGGAATCTGCACGCAGAGTAAAAGAGGGATTACCGGATCTCAGGTATATTCCAGCCTGTATTGGTGGTGATCCGAAAAAACGTACAGGAATCGTTGTGGCAAAGTCAATACCAGCAAAAAAATTTGGAATACAGACAGGCGAACCAGTGGCAATGGCACTTCGTAAATGCCCGAATCTTGTAATCGTGAAAAGTGATTTTGAGTTATACATCAAATGCTCCAGGGCGTTTAAGGAGATCTGTGCGTCCTATGCTCCGGTGATGGAATCCTTTTCGATTGATGAGGTGTTTCTGGATATGTCAGGGACTTCTCTGGTATATCCGGATCCTTTAAAGACTGCTTTTGAGATTAAAGACAAGATCCGAAATGAACTTGGATTTACAGTAAATATCGGAATATCTACCAACAAATTACTGGCAAAAATGGCTTCGGATTTTGAAAAACCAGATAAAGTACATACTCTTTTTCCAGACGAGATTCCGATCAAAATGTGGCCGCTTCCTGTAAGGAATTTATTATTTTTGGGCAAAGCATCTGAGAAGAGATTAACAGAAGCTGGAATTCACACGATTGGAGATATGGCACATTCCAGTGAAGAGGAAATTCAGAGATTACTGGGCAGCAAAGCCGGACACCAGCTTTATCAGTATGCCTGTGGGATTGATAACTCACCGGTCAAAGCACAGCCTGAGGAGGCTAAGGGCTTCAGTGTGGAAACCACTTTTAATGATGATATTGTTTCAGTAGAGCAGGTGCTGCCAATTCTTCTTGAACAGTGTGATATAGTTGCAACCCGAATGCGGCGAAAAGAGAAAAAATGTACATCTATATCGGTGAATTTCCGAACTCTGGATTTCAGAAATAAATCACATCAGATGACTATTCCAAATGCTACAGATACGACAGATGAAATATATAAAAATGCACAAAAGTTATTTACAGAATCCTGGAAAGGTGAACCACTGCGTCTGATCGGAGTGGCACTTACCAATTTGACAGATGAGAGTTTTGAGCAGCTGTCTTTATTTGAAGATAATGAAAAGAAAGAACGTTACAGAAAGCTGGACGCGACAATGGATGAAATCCGTAAAAAATTCGGTAATGATAAGATTACCCGCGCGAGTATCATGAACAGCAGTATTGGTATAGCAAAAAAGGCGCGTGCACAGATGAAGAATGAGGATGACAAAGAAAGTAGAACAGTAGAATGAAGGACACCATGAAAACACAAAATAGATTATGGATTACATTGATTGCGTTTGGTTTATTTGCCATCATATTTTGCAGATGGATATATGTTAAGGATACAGTCAGAGAAACTCTGAGTTTTAATGAAACTGTGCACCTTGAGACATTACAAAGTTTTGAAAGTGAAATTAAGACGGAACGCATAGTACTGCCCGGTGCGTTTAAGAATCAACGAGCGATTTTATTTAGAACGACGCATACTTGTGTGGAAATTTTACTGGATGGCAAAGAAATTTATCAATATGGAAGAGAAAAGGATGCACCAGCTTTTATGAAATCACCAGGTTCGTGCTGGCACATAGTAGATATTCCTGAGAATAGTAATGGTAAGACACTGGAAGTACAAATTCTTCCGACATATCCAGGATACTATGGAAATGAACTTGTGGTTTCCTACGGAACAAGAGGAGAGTGTGTACTTAGGATCCTGAAAGACAGTTTTGGAACACTGCTTATTAGTTGTGGGATTTTGTTTTCGGGTCTTATCAGCCTGATGTTATTTTTATCCTGTAAGAGAAAAAAGAAGAGAGTCAGATCAGATGCCAGAAATGAGATATTATTAAATCTGGGGATTTTTTCATTACTGATTGCAATATGGTCATTGGATCAGTGTGGATTTATGCAGTTTCTGGTTCCGGATGGAAGAACTTTGTATTATATAGATTTATTCTCATTACTTCTTTTTCCAATACCGTTCACTTTTCTGCTTTATGATATCTGCAGGAGTAAATATAGTAAAGGTGTGATGCATCTTTCAATCCTATTTATGGTGAATATGGCAGTGGAGATTATACTCCAGTGTGCAGGGGTTATAGATATCTTTAAACTGCTGCCGGTTACTCATACATTGATGATGATCACGATAGTTTATACGTTTGCAATAATCCATTATGAAGCAGTTGAACTTAAGAATGAAGCTGCTCGTGAATTTAAATATCCAGTATATATTATAATGATATTTGGTGCGATGGAACTTATCATGTATTATATAAGGGATTTTAAAAAGACATCGATATTTCTTCCATTGGGGACGTTGGTATTTATCGTAGTATTGATCTGGATACAGGTATCCAGATTTTATGATCAGTATGTCCGAAAGCAGAAACTGGTATATCTGCAGAGAATGGCTAATATGGATATGCTGACAGAAGCCATGAACAGAAATGCCTATGAGAATATGAGTAAATATCTGGATGAACAGGAAATTGAGCTTAAGACAACTGGTGTTGTATTGCTTGATCTGGATGATCTGAAGATAATCAATGATACATATGGACATGAGAAGGGGGACGAAGCTCTGAAACTGTGTTATCAATGCATTCGTCAGGCCTTTAAAAATGAAAAAAACTGTTTTCGAATTGGTGGCGATGAGTTTGCATATGTGTATCACAGTGAGGAAAAAGATCAGATTCCGAGCTGCATATCTATACTTAATCGGATTTTAAAAGAGAAAACACGTGATTTTGTTTATCCTTTGAGTATTTCGGCTGGATATGCGTATTATACACCTGATACTGATATTGACTTTAAAGATATTGTAAGACGAAGTGATACAATGCTATATCGCCAGAAACGAAGAAAGAAAGTCGTTAAGACAACAGAGTTGGAGACTTCACTTTCTTATATGGAAAAACATCCTGCTGATGATATGATCGACGAGGTGATTTTCAATGAGAAAAAGTATCAGAATATGACATTGGATGAGCTTTGCAGGATGATAGATCTTATAAGTCCAACTTCAGACAACTATCCGTATATTGTGGATTTTCGAACAGATTTTTATTATATTGCACCACAGGCAATGGAAAGATTCTGTATCCCGAAAAATGCTTTTCACAAAGTAATGGAATATCACAGAGAATTTGTTTATGGACCAGATTATGAAAGTTTGAAAAATGAATTTAATGATTTGCTAAGTACAGAACGCTGCAGTCACAGTATGGAGTATCGTTGGCTGGATCTGAAAAAAAGGCCTGTCTGGATCAGGTGCAAGGGATACCTGGTGCGGGACGATGAAATGAATCCTATTTATATGATCGGCTGTGTAAATGAGATCGGAGAAAAACAGAAAGCTGATAATATAAGTGGTCTACTTGGAGAAGCGGGATTCCGGGAATATATAAATGAGCCGGTTCCAAATTGGAAAAAGGGTTTTCTTTTGCGAATCGGAATTGATTATTTTAAAGAGATCAATGATAATTTCGGAATGGAATATGGTGATTTTATATTAAGAGAAACAGCAGCATGTATTTCGGGGTGTCTTTCAGAAAAACAAAGAGCATATAAACTGATGGGAGATGAATTCCTGATTCTGGATGTGACAACAGATGATACAAAAGAAGCAGATAAACTCTTCACAAAAATAAAGGATTCTATTGATGAATTTATTGAAGAGAATGATTTTGAAGTATTGTTTACAATTTCAGGGGGAAGTTTGTCATTATATAGCTCAGAGAATATCGAGCATTCAAAAGTTATGAAATTGACAGATTTTGCGTTGAATGAAGCCAAAAAGCGAGGAAGAAACCGGTGTTATACTTTTGCTGAAAAAGACTATGCGTTATTTCTTAGAAAGAGAGAGATTGCGCAGGAACTGAGAGAATCCATAAGAATTGGCTGTCAGGGTTTTGCAGCATTTTTTCAGCCGGTATTTAAGGCAGAGAATGGAAAGCTTAGTGGTGCAGAGGCTTTGATGCGTTTTACTTCTAAAAAGTTTGGAATGGTATCACCGGCAGAATTTATTCCAATATTGGAAGAAACTGGTCTGATCATCCCAGTGGGACGCTGGATGATGAAGGAAGTAATGGAAAAATGCAAACTAATCAGAAAATTGATTCCTGAGTTTAAGGTCAATATTAATATATCACAGGTACAGGTGGCAAAGTCAGAGGTAATACTGGATCTTGTAGATGAAATAGAAAAAGCAGGTCTTTCAACAGATGCAGTGAATATTGAGCTGACAGAAAGCGTTCTGTTGGAGAACAATATTAATACGCAGCATTTCCTTAAAGAGTTAAAGAGAATGAAAATCAACCTGGCGTTGGATGATTTTGGCACGGGTTATTCCAATTTCCACTATTTGAGCGAACTTAATCCTGAAATTATTAAAATCGACCGTACCTTTACTGCAAATGCTGTCGCAGATGAGAAAGAGTACTATCTGTTAAAGCAGTTTTGCGAGATGATTCACAGACTGGGGCTGAAAATCTGTATTGAAGGTGTCGAAAATGAAGAAGAATGGACAAGGATCAAAAGGCTTAAGCCAGAGTATGGTCAGGGCTTTTATTGGGGGAAACCTTGTGAATATGTTGCTTTCGTAAGGCAATTTGTTGATAAAGCTCAGAAAAAATAGACGGTATGTTAATTTTTTGGTTACTTTTCCATGATTCTATGGTAAACTATCAATGCATATTAAATTTAATGGAGGGAAACTCGAGTATGAGCAAAAAAAAGGGAGATGGCCTGAAGTCATTTAACAAGGGATTCCAGGTGCCGGATACCTACATTATCATCTTTTTTGTAGTTGTTATCGCGGCAGTTATGACATTCCTTGTGCCCAAGGGCTATTATGAAACACAAGACGTTACGTATATGATGAATGGTGTTGAGAAAACCCGTACTGTAATCAAGGATGGTAGTTTCCAGTATCTCAGAGATGATGCTGGAAAGGTTGTAACTGAAGGAGTTGCGCTTTTCAGTGGAGATGGTGGTACAGGATTTTTTAACTACATGTACAATGGAATTGTAAACAGTTCTGCTATTGAGATCATTGCGTTTCTTATGATCGTAGGTGGTGCATTTGGAATCATGATCCGCACCGGTGCGATTGAAGCTGGTCTGATTGGATTGATTCGTAAAGCAAAAGGAGCAGAGAAGCTGTTGATACCGGTACTCTTTGTACTGTTTTCTCTTGGCGGTGCTGTTTTTGGAATGGGAGAGGAAGCACTTCCATTTACTATGATCCTTTGTCCGCTGTTTGTTGCAGTTGGATATGATACAGTTATTGCAGTCCTGGTCACATATGTTGCAACACAGATTGGGTTTGGTTCATCCTGGATGAATCCATTTTCTGTAGGTATTGCACAGGGTATCGCAGGTATTGATGTATTTTCCGGTGCAGGCTTCCGTATGGTGATGTGGGTGGTTTTCACAGCACTTGGTTGTGGAATGACTATTTTCTATGCAGCCAAGGTAAAGAAAAATCCAAGAATTTCTGTTGCATATGAATCTGATCAGTATTTCCGCGATCAGAACGAAAAAACAGGTATTGATGAAGGCCATTCTTTTGGTATCGGCCATATTTTAGTTCTTCTTACATTGGTTGCCACAGTAATCTGGGTAATCTGGGGTGTTATGACAAAAGGCTATTACATGCCTGAAATTGCTACACAGTTCTTTATCATGGGAATTGTTTCCGGTGTGATCGGAGTTATCTTTAAGCTGAATGATATGAGGATGAACGATATTGCCAGCTCATTCAAAGACGGTGCAAAAGATCTGATTGGTGCAGCACTTGTTGTTGCTATGGCTCAGGGTATCATGCAGGTTCTTGGTGGTTCTGACCCGACTACACCAACAGTTATCAACACGATCATGTATAATATTGCAAATGCACTTTCAGGAGTTTCTGGTGCAGTTGCAGCGGTACTTATGTATCTGTTCCAGTCTGTGTTTAACTTCTTTGTTGTTTCTGGAACAGGACAGGCTGCGATCACAATGCCGATCATGGCTCCACTTTCTGATCTGTTAGGTGTTACACGTCAGACTTCTGTAGTTGCATTCCAGCTGGGTGATGCGTTTACAAACCTGATCGTTCCGACATCCGGATGTCTGATCGGTTCTCTGGCTATTGCAAAGATCGAATGGTCCAACTGGATCAAATTTATGTGGAAATTCCTTGGCGTACTGATGATTGGTGCTATTATAACAGTATTGATCGCTGTAGGTATTGGATTCTAAGCAGGCATTTTAAATTGAGAGTGAGATTATAATGAAGTTAATTCAGAATATTGATGTATATGCACCTCAGCATCTTGGGAAAAAAGATGTACTTACGATCAATGACAAGATTGTAAAGATCGTAGATGCAGGTACAATATCAGCAGGTGGAATTCTTGCTGATGCAACAGTGGTTGATGGCAGCAGCCTGATCCTGACGCCAGGTTTTATTGACAGTCATGTTCATGTACTTGGAGGAGGCGGCGAAGGTGGTTTTGCTAACCGTACTCCGGAAGCAACATTGGAGGGACTTACTAAATTTGGAGTAACGACAGTTGTCGGCTGTCTTGGTACAGATGGGATTGGCCGAGATATGTGCTCTCTTGTTGCCAAGACCAAAGGATTAAACGAACAGGGAATGTCTGCTTACTGTTATACAGGCAGCTATCAGATACCGGTTCACACATTGACCGACAGTATAACAAAAGACATTATGATGATTCATGAAATCATCGGAACCGGAGAGATTGCCATTTCAGATCATCGTTCTTCACAGCCGACATTTGAAGAATTTGCGCGAGTTGTTGCAGACACCAGACTTGGCGGTGTACTTTCTGGGAAAGCAGGTGTTGTAAATGTTCATCTTGGTGACAGCCCAAGATGCATGGATCTTATTGAGCGTGTTATCGATGAGACGGAAATACCAGCTTCACAGCTTCTTCCAACACATGTCAATCGTAATGAAATGCTTTTCTGTAAGGCAATCGAGTATGCTTTAAAGGGTGGAGCAGTTGACTTTACTGGAAATGAAGATATCGATTACTGGGAGACAATCTGTGATGAGGTACGTGTGTGCAAAGGTATGAAACGTATGCTTGAGGCTGGTGTGAATCCTAACAGGATGACGATTTCTTCTGATGGACAAGGAAGTCTTCCTATGTACAGTAAAGATGGTGAATTTCTTGGAATGGGAGTTGGACAGTCCAGCTGCCTTCTGAAAGAAGTTAAAGAATGTGTGTTTAAAGCGGATATCCCGTTGGAAATCGCACTTTCTACGATCACATCCAATCCGGCAGAAATCCTTCGCCTTAAGGGTAAAGGAAAGATTGAAGAGGGCTATGATGCGGATCTTTGTATCCTAGATCAGGACCTGCATCTTGTTGAGGTAATTGCAAGAGGCAAAACAGTGTATACGAAATAGAATCAGAAATATCCGGTATCAGGAATTGAGCGTTCCGTACCGGATATTTTACTAGTTTGAATTGGGGTAATGGGGGTATAATCATGCTGACTTATACATATGTTTCAAAGGGAAATTTTGAATTAATAGAAAAACCAAAACCGGTGCTTCTGCATGAACGAGATGCTATTGTAAAGGTAACACTTGCGAGCATCTGTTCAAGCGACCTGCATATTAAACACGGAAGTGTTCCACGCGCAGTCCCGGGAATTACCGTTGGTCATGAGATGGTAGGTATTGTTGAGACAGTTGGTCCTAAAGTGACTCATGTAAAACCAGGAGACAGGGTGACTGTAAATGTAGAAACATTTTGTGGGGAGTGTTTCTTCTGTAAAAAAGGTTATGTAAACAATTGCACAGATGAGAATGGCGGCTGGGCACTTGGCTGTCGTATAGATGGGGGACAGGCAGAATATGTCCGGGTTCCTTTTGCAGATCAGGGATTGAATA
>JAERMT010001274.1_pt1 | contig 11318 bp, 12 predicted proteins | sample 9267081 | NCBI WGS metagenome assembly JAERMT01 (sample SAMN17071939, study PRJNA684904) | human gut metagenome | isolation source: diarrhea sample from child under the age of five | host: Homo sapiens | place: South Africa: Mafikeng, Mafikeng Provincial Hospital | collected 2019-09
GGGAATCTCAAATCTCCACGTGGATATTTTTTATTTTCCACGTGGGCGTCATTCAATTCCTCCGAAGTTTCATTTGATTCCTCCGAAGAATTTTTTCTTCCCCACGTGGGAAATAAAAATTCTCCACGTGGATATTTCGAAATATCCACGTGGAAATCCGTTTTTCCCGACATAGTTCCGTTTTTGATATGTAGTCGGGTCTAAATTATTATGCAACAGTCTCTGCGAGAGTAGGGCGAGTGCTCCCTCTAGGTACAAAAAAAACATGGTGCCAGAGGGATGCCTCTGACACCATGTCTAGATATTGGATGCCTTAATCGGCTGTGGCTTATCGCTTGCCTAGCTGTGCATTGACCAGGTAGATGCCCTTGTCGCCTGCCATACGCAGGTGGTCGATGATAGCGAGGACAGAGTCCTCCTCCTCAACCTGCTCATCGATGTACTTCTTAAAGAAAGAGCTGGTAGCGTAGTCGCTGGTATCTAGAGCGTGCTTGTAGATTTTATGTATCTGCTCTGTGACATGACACTCGTGCTTGTAAGCTGCCTCAAATAGCTCTAAAGGCGTGCCAAAGTGCTGAGGCATCTCGGCTACACCAGTCAGCTGAGGCTGGCCTGAGCGTGCCTGCAGGTACTGAGCCATCTCGAGTGCGTGCTCAATCTCCTCGTGGTACTGCTGGAGGAACCAGTGTGCGAAGCCATCATACCCCTCATTAGCCATCTGGAAGGACATGGCTAGATAAAGGTGGGCTGCGTGAAACTCTTCGTTAACTTGTGCATTGACCAAAGCGGCCATCTGATCGTTGATTTTCATTTTCTTCTTGGTTTAAGTATTGGTTGTGCAGACGCTTATCGTCTGCGCCTACAAATATAGCAAATATTCACCAAGTAGAGGTAGACTTATCGTTCGATATTACAGATGGCTAGGCGTCTCGTCCAGCGAGTAGTACGACGGCCTGTGCTGCGATGCCCTCGCTATTGCCGAGTGGTCCGAGATGCTCGTGGGTGGTCGCCTTGACATTGACGCAAGGGGTGTCGAGTAGCTCCTCGAGGCGCGCTATCATCTGCGGTATATGACTCGACAGCTTAGGCTGCTGAGCGATGATGGTGAGGTCGGCATTGACCACTTGGTAGCCCGCCTTGCGCACCATCTGCATGACGGTGGCGAGGAGCTGAGTGCTGTCGGCACTACGGTACTGCTCATCGGTGTCGGGGAAGTGGTAGCCGATGTCTCGCTGCCCGATAGCCCCGAGGAGTGCGTCCATCAGGGCATGCAGAGCTACGTCTGCATCGGAGTGACCGAGCAGTCCTAGCGGACTGGGAATCTGTACGCCACAGAGGATGAGCGGTCGGTCTGGCGTGGTGCGATGAATGTCGTAGCCAGAGCCTATGCGGTAGCTGCAGGTCATGCTCGTGGTGGCTTACTTGAGCAGCTCACGGATGCCGTCAAAGTCGAAGGCGATGGTGAAGCGTAGCGTCTGGTCAAGCGGGTTACTCTGGACGGTCGAGACGAGATAAGAGGCATCGATGCTGAAGACGTTCATCTTGAAGCCCGCACCAGCGGTGAAGTACTGGAGATTTCCCTTGTAAGGGTGTAAGTAGTGGTAGCCGGCACGTAGGAAGAAGCGGTTGTTGTAGCTGTACTCAGCACCTAGTCGGAGGGAGACCTCCTGTAGCTCCTCTTTGAATCCGCCAGGAGCGTCAGCAAAGGAGGTGAAGATGCCTGCGATAGAGGAGGTGTTGAGGTACTTCTCACGAGCAGCATCGTACGCCTCGGGGTTGGCTTGGTCCTTGATAGGAGGGGTCGGTACGAGGAGCTTGCTTGCCTCCACGTTGAAGGCCAGTGCATTGTACTCATCAAAGGGGTAGAGGAGTCCCGTGCCAAGAGAGAGGTTTGTCGGGATAAACATACTGGTACCACCGTTGTCATAAGAGATTTTTGTACCGATGTTCTTGATGTTGAAACCAAAGGTCCACAAGCTCTCGGCAGAGCCTAGGTCAAAGTAGCGATTGTAGAAACCCGCAATGTCTGCTGCAAAGGCATTGCCTGCGCTCTTCTCACCCGTTGCGAGGTTATTGTCGGCACGTATGTAGCGCAGAGCGACCGCCATCGAGTAGCTGTCAGAGAGCTGTAGCCCGTAGCCAAAGTCTACGGCAAACTCATTCGGGTGCGCCTCTCCGAGAGACTTGGACATATTGTCGAACTGCTCGATAGCACCAAAAGAGAAGTAGCGTACGGAGGCACTGAGTGCTTGGTTGCTCTCACGCCCTATCTTATAGTAGCCGACCAGCTCCATGAGCTTGATATCCTTGACCAGCTTAGCGAGCCAAGGGGTGTAGGACATACTGATACCCGCCTTGCTACTGAGGAAGGCGTACTTAGCGGGGTTGAAGTACTGAGACTGTACGTCAGGTGTGGTCGAGACACCCATATCGGCTAGACCTGCAGCACGGGCACTCGGGTTGATGTTGAGTGAGGGTACTGAGGTAAGGACTGGATTGAAGCGTCTGTCTTGGCTCACCTCTTGCGCTGTGAGGTGAGACGTTAGTGCCCCCAAGGCTAGGAGTAGGAGGGCGGTTATGCGTAGATTACGAAGTTTCATAGAGACTATTGATTTACTGAACTAACGGCGGAGGAAGGCTGTTTATTGTATTACTTGTTGTTAGACCGATACGATGCCCCAGGAGGAGCGGTCGAGGTTGCGGTAGTTGATTGCCTCGCTGATATGCTTGAGCGATATCTGCTCAGAGCCATCGAGGTCGGCAATGGTGCGGGCCACCTTGAGGATGCGGTCGTACGCTCTCGCAGAGAGGTCGCGCTGTATCATCGCCTGGCGCAGTATCTTCATAGCGTCGCCCTCGACATAGGCGAACTGCTTCATCAAGCGTGGGGTCATCTGTGCATTGCAATGGATGCCAGGGTAGGGAGCGAAGCGCTGGAGCTGTATCTCTCGAGCCTTGATGACCCGCTCGCGAATCGCAGCGCTACTCTCGGAGGGACGACGGTCGGAGAGAGCATCGAAGTCTACGGGACGGGTCTCGATCTGTATGTCTATACGGTCTAAGAGAGGCCCGGAGAGCTTTTGCAAATACTTAGCGGGTGCACCTGGAGGACAGGTACACTCACGATTGGGGTCGTTGTAGTAACCACAAGGACAGGGGTTCATCGCAGCTACCAGCATAAAGGAGGCGGGGTAGCTAAAGGTCGCCTTAGCACGAGAGATGGTGATGGTACGGTCTTCGAGTGGCTGGCGTAGCAGCTCGAGGGCTACACGATTGAACTCGGCCAGCTCGTCTAGGAAGAGTACCCCGTTGTGTGCCAGGCTCACTTCGCCTGGACGTGGAGTCGTACCGCCACCCACAAGCGCAACATTGGAGATGGTGTGGTGGGGTGCACGGAAGGGGCGACTTTTCATTAGGGATACGTCACCCTTGAGCGCGCCTGCTACGGAGTATATCTTGGTGGTCTCGAGTGCTTCGTGGAGGGTCAGTGGCGGAAGAATGGTTGGGAGACGCTTGGCGACCATTGACTTGCCAGACCCAGGCGAGCCAATCATGATGATGTTGTGTCCTCCTGCGGCTGCGACCTCCATGGCTCGGACCAGGGCGGGCTGCCCCTTGACCTCGCTGAAGTCTACTGAAGAGAAGCACTGCTGCTGGGCAAACTCCTCGCGGGTGTTGACCACCGTCGGCTCTAGCTTGGCTCTTCCTGCGAGGAAGTCTATCACCTCTCTGAGTGACTCGACGCCGTAGACCTCTAGGTCGTTGACAACGGCAGCCTCGCGAGCGTTCTCTTTAGGCACGATGACTCCTTTGAACTTCTGTTCTCGCGCCATAATGGCCATCGGGAGTATTCCTTTGACAGGTTGCAAGGTACCATCGAGAGATAGCTCGCCAGCCATCACATATTCTGCCAGAGGCTCCTCGGGGATGGTTTCATTGGCAGCAAGAAGCGCTACAGCGATGGGGAGGTCAAAGACAGTCCCCTCCTTGCGGACGTCTCCTGGGCTTAGGTTGATTACTGTATTATGGGTCTTGGGATGTGCGCCACAGGAATCGCAGGCGGTGTAAACACGAGAGAGCGACTCCCGCACGGCTGTATCGGGCAGTCCCACCATACTAATGTTGAAGCCCTTGGAGACACTGAGCTCCACGGTGACGAGGAGCGCATCGAGGCTGACGAGGGCTGAGGAATAGGTCTTGACGAGCTTACTCATTATATTGAAGGTAAGAGGTAGAGTCTACGACTAGTGTGTGATTACTGTCGGTGCTGTAGTAGACCACACCCGCCTGGCTCTCGGGGGCTAAGGCTCTGTAGAGCTGAGCTCGAAGAGGATCAGGCGCATCAATGACATAGTTGAAAGCTCCTAATCGGTTGGCTATCTGGCTTAGTGAGTCTACTCTCCCGAGAGGAAGAAGTAACGTGATGGACTGCTGAGAACCTTGCGGTATGCGCACCTGCGACCACTCAATGTCTGATCCAAAGAGAATGCGTCCCTGCGGGTAACTGGAGGCTTGCCATGTGATCGTGTCCTTCTTATTAATAGCGCGTAGGGTGGGGTAGCCCTTTTGTGTAGCTGATGAAGGGGTAACGACAAACTGATATGTATCAGTAGTGAAGAGCGCAGAGTCTATGGTGCCATCGATGAGTGCCATACGCAACTGCGACAAGCCGTCCTCGTAGAGAGACATAATCTCTAGCGCCCAGTCCATCTGCGCTGCATAGCGTTTCTGCTCTTTCTCCTTGAGGTTTGAGGCAAAAGCGATGAACTGCTGCATTACCAGCTTAGCATCCTTGCTCGCCTTGTCGGGCTCATTCTCTGAGACCGCCTTGTCGTAAGAGCGAAGTATCGGAGTAGCTTCCTTTAGAAATGCTTTGTAACCGCTCTGCTTGGCCTCGTTGATGTCGTAGCAGTTGTGCGGTGAAGCGACCTCTAGGTGAAAGCGTACCTTGCTTTGGCTCTGCAAGTCTAGTGGATAGTACTGCTCGAAAGTGCCGACGACGATGTAAGCCTCGTCAATAGAGTCTCGGTCGAACGTGTAGGAGAAACTCTCCCCAGCCCTGGAGAACGCGAGCGTATCAATGCGAGCTCCGCTACCCTGTAGCGTGTAGAGGAGCGCTGTGTAGCCCGTGTTGTCCGCCTTATCGCTGTCAATCTCAATCTGCACCTGACCACTCTGACAGGATACTAGGTGGAGCGCACAGACCAGTAGGAGAACTAGAGGACTAAAGAGAGGCCTCCAGAGTCTCGACAGTCGTGAGTAAGGGAGACTCCATAGTGCTTTAGAAAAGGGTCTTGACATATCTCAATAGTCCTCTAGCTTGTTGATGATGGGAGCGTTAGAGTACCTTAAAGAGTTCGTCAAGAGGACGCTTCTCCTGGGGCACTAAGGTATTGTCTGCTGGCAACTTGCCAAAAGGCATCTGAGCGACTAGGTTCCACTCGGCGGGAACCCCAGCGAGCTGCTTGATTTGGTCATCTACCATACCGGTGTAGTGCTGGAGATTACAGCCGAAGCCTAGCTGAGAGAGCCCTAGCCAGGCGAGGAGCTGGTGGCTACCTTGTACCTCATGAGCCCAGCGGGCGAAGTTGTCTGCATAGAGGGGCATCTGCTCTTGTAGCCCTTTGGTAACCGTGGTGTCGTCAAAGAAGAGCAAGGTAGCGATACCACTGCGGAAGGCCGAATTGAGCTTGGGCGCTGTCTCCTCTTCGTAGCGCTCCTTACCGATGATGGCGATGAGCGCATCCTCGATGAGCTGCCAATGCGCTAGATGCTTCTCACTCGTCAGTAGCACAACGCGTACAGGCTGTGAGTTGAAAGCAGAGGGAGTCTTCTGCAGTATTTGCTGGATCAGCTCCTCGACCTGCTCCTGAGGGGCGACCCACTCAGCTGATATTTGGTATTGACTACGACGCTTACTGAGTAGCGTATATAGAGCGTCTAGGGATGTATTTGGTTGATTAGGCATATTGGTTGATCTGTAAGTAGTTAGTTAAGGCTCTGCAGTCGCAGAGATGTGTCGCTGTTGCATCCAACGGGTGATGATCTCGGCGATCTCTTGCAGTTGCTCTCGCGAGGTGCTGGTGGCACCGCACACGCCGATAGACTCCTCGTGTGATGGGACTAAGTCGTAGGTCAGCTCGGAGGGATAGGTGATAAAGGTCGTATTCGGATTGACCTCGAGACAGTTCTGATAGAGGACACGTCCGTTGGAGCTCTTCTGATCAGAGACAAAGAAGATTCGATCGTGGCTCTCGGCAAAGGCTCGGATATTGGGAATGCGGCGTGCTACCTGCTGGCAGATGGTGTTGTGATAAATAAGCGTTGCAGTACCACTCAGACGGCTCTTAATGAGCGAAAGCATCTCCTCGAGCTGATCCTCCTGCATGGTGGTCTGCGAAAAGAGCTCGACAGAGCGAGAGAAGTCAATCAAGTCTAAGTCCTTAGGCTCTCGCACCACAATCGCCGTTCCATCGGTCTGTCCGACTAGTCCATTGACCTCCGCATGACCAGGCTTGCCGAAGATGACAATCTGCGTATCATCCTCCGCATGCTGGAGGTAGGCTTGCCTTACCTTCTGCTGTAGTCTCAGCACGACAGGGCAAGTCGCATCGACCACCTCTATGCCATGCTCTGCAGCATAAGTGTAAGAGGCAGGAGGCTCGCCATGAGCTCGGTATAGCACCCGCGCATTGCTCAGACGGCTAAACTGCTCGTGATCTATCGTACGCATACCAAGCGACTCCAGCCGATCCACCTGAGCACGATTGTGAACGATGTCTCCTAGACAGTAGAGAGGCTCGTCACGCTCTTGGCGCAATATCTCCTCCGCACGAGAGACCGCCTTGATGACGCCAAAGCAGAAGCCCGACTCGGGGTCTATCTCGACACGTCCTATCTGATTATTTGCTTTCACGCTTATTTATTTCTGCTCCCTCTGTCGTGCGAGAGCTAGAGCTACCGCAGCCTGCTCATCTATAGAGAGTACACTATTATCTATGACGACCGCATCCTCAGCTTGGCGGAGCGGATTGATCGCTCTGTGTGAGTCGCGGTAGTCGCGGTCGGCTAGGTCAGCCGAGACCATCTCTATCGTTGTTGTCTGGTCGCCCTTGCCACGTAGCTCATCGTAGCGTCGCTGCGCACGCACCTCTGGCGTTGCCGTGAGAAATATCTTGAGCTCAGCCTTTGGGAAGACCACCGTCCCAATATCCCGACCATCCATCACGATACCGCCCGCCTCGCCCAGACGCTGCTGCTGAGCCACAAGCAGCGTGCGTACGAAGTCGTAACTCGCCACGACACTGGCGGGGCGAGACACCTCTAGCGTGCGAATCTCAGACTCCACATCCTCACCATTGAGGAGCGTGTGTCCCGTCTGAGGGTCAAAGGTCACCTGCACCCCCTCCAGCTCCTGACGTAGCTTATCTAGGTCAAACTGATCGCCATCCCATAGCCCACGTCGCATCGCAAAGAGAGCCACGGCACGGTACATTGCGCCACTATCCACGTAGGTGTAGCCCAGCTCCTTGGCGAGTGCACGCGCTAGCGTACTCTTGCCGCAGGCACTGTATCCATCGATCGCTATCTGTATCTTCTTAGTAGACATACTTGTCATTGCCAAATGTTGTGGAGAATGAAAACATCAGCCCCAACATCTGTGGGGTATAATAGGTTGCGCCGAGTGCTAGGCGGTAGTGCCTCTGGTTAAAGCCCACGCCAGCCGACAGCCCACTCAGGCTCTTGGCTCCTCGCTCGGAGAGGTCTACCGCTTGCTTCGCATTGTACCCGATGCCTACCCAAAACTGCTCAGACGGGACAAACTCCACGCCACCCGCTAAGTGGCTCGCTACACGCACGCCAGTAGACCGTCCTGCCCCCCACGTCTGTATATTATAAGGAGTCAGTCCCTGTATGGTGAGGTGAAAGCGTATCGGAGCATGCGCCAGTCGCTGCGACATGCCGAGACGCACGTCCCACTGCGGCATACGACGCGAGAGACCGTAGCTCTTGAGCATACCGCCCACATTGGAGATGGTCATACCTAGCGAGGTGCCCCAGTCGGAGCGGTAGTAGCTCAGCCCAGCGTCGGCTACGAGGGCAAAAGCGGAGTAATGCTCGATCTGTCCATAGAGCATCTTGAGTGCCAAACCTCCACGTAGCCTGTCGGTCAAGTCGTAGCTGTAAAGCCCCGAGAGTGCCATCTCCATCGCTTGAAACGGTGCTGTCGCCACCCCCTGCGTATCGTATCCCTGCATCTTACCGTAGTAAGTGCTACGCAGAGCGACCGCCCAGGCACCCCGCTCACCGACAGGTAGTCCGTAGAGCGCATTGGCACTGTGCGTGCCACGCATGTAGTTAAAGTAGGAGAGAAACATACGCCCCGCTACCTCATGTCCGTAGAGAGCGGGGTTGTCTAGAGCTAACCCTGGGTTCGCATCTATGTAGGAAATCACCTTGCCACCCATAGCGAGCGACTGCGCTGAGGGTGGCTGTAGTAGGAAGCCAAAAGTATGAGCCTCCTGCCCCCGTACCGTAGTATAGGGGAGGAGGCCGAAAAGTATTAAGAGTAGGGTACTCCTGAGAGATGCTCGAGGCATAAATCTGTAGTCGAGGAACTATCAGTCGTTACGTCCGAAGAACCTCAAGAGGTATAGGAAGAGGTTAATAAAGTCTAGATAGAGCGACAAGGCGCTGATGACCGCTAGCCGTCCTACCTGCGTATCGTCATAGAGGTCTGTCTCCGTAGCGAGACGCTTCACACGCTGCACATCATAAGCGGTCAGAGCGGTAAAGAGTACCACGCCGATGAGGCTAATAATCCAGTCCAATCCGCTCGAACGAAGGAGGAGATTGACCAGCGAAGCAATGATGAGACCTATCAGCGCCATAAATAGGATAGAGCCCATCTTAGATAGATCTCGCTTGGTCGTAGCACCTACGAGTGCCATCACGCCAAACATACCAGTGGTGATGAAGAAAGTCTTCGCAATAGACCCTAGACTATATGCCAGGAAGATGAAAGAGAGCGTCACGCCGTTGAGTGCCGAGTAGACAATCAGCATCACTGTTGCCGTCGTCACGCTCATCCTGTCGATGCGAGCCGTGAGAACGAAGACCAGTACTAGCTCTGCGATGATGAGTAGCCACATAGCTCCCGATGAAGCTATATGGTAGAATAGTCCTGAGTTTACGACACCCATAGCGGTCAGCGCCGTAATCAGCAGGCACATAGTCATCCAGCCGAAGGTCTTGCGCATCACCTTGCTCACCATAGGAGCGACCATATAGGTTTGTCCCTCAGGAGTCGTGTAGTCAGAGGGATTGTAGGGAGGGGGTGTTGTCATAATGTTGTAGTGTTTGAATGGTTGATTGTCTTAGCTCTATCAGATGTAATAAATTTCAGTAAGTTTAAAGCCGATAGTCTAGCGTCGCTTGTCGAGTATCTCTAGAGTTGCCGCGTCTAGTATCTCAGCTTGGAGGATTTGCTTGGGCTGGTGTGCCAGGAGGAGCTTGGACTCATTGCATAGTGTATAGGAGAGCTTATCCGCTACACTTAGCTGGCTAGTCGCACTGTCCGCGAGTAGTACATCGGCCTCCGTGGCAGTTAGTGTCTCAGCTTGCACTACACTACGGTCCGAAGCGGTCAGAGAGAGATGCTGTGTGTGACCCAGTAGTAAGATTTGCCCAGAACCCGTGGCGGTGAGATGAGCCTGCCCCTGAGACTGGAGTACGACACGCATCTCAGGCGAACCGCTATAACCCATGAAGGTTTGGTCACTGATGATATATAGGTTGCTCTTGGCATTGCCTCGTATCTGGCACTCCACAGAGGACGCATCTACAGTTAAGCCTTCTATCTGACCACCAATCTGTAGTAACTCGAAGTGCCCGTCGAGCTTGTTCTGCCCAGTAGCAATCACCTGTGCGTCTCCGACCACTCGGATACGACTAATATAAGGTAGGGTCAGCTCAGCCAGTACTGGGCCGCTCACCCAGCGATTGCGACAGGGGAGACGATTGATCGAGAGCGTCTGGTTAGCTACCCGGACCTTGACGCGACGCTTCAGAGCCCTCGGATAGGAAATCTTGAGCGATGCATGTGACACCGTCTCAAATCGAATCCGAAGTTTCACGCCACTGCTCACGTCTAGTGTGTCGATAGTACTCATAGCATAGCTAAAGCTTTTGCTCCGTCTATGACGCTTCCAGTAAAGTAAAGCCAGACCTGTGGCTGCCACGCCAGAGGCAATAGCGCTCCCAGCGATGATACCACGGCGCCACCGGCGAACACCCTCGGGGAGTGGTATGTCGTACTGCCTGGTCGTGATTGGGGTTAGAGGTGTATTGAGTTTCTTCATAGAGCTGTATCGTATATTAGGTTTTGCGGGGTCACTATCACCAGTAGCTAGGCGAGAGACCCTACACATCCACGAAGATACAAAAAAAGTGCAGATACCCTTATATAATCCTCCCGGTTGTCAATGTTAGGAGTATAGGCTTTATATGTGTAATCGGTAATAAAACGCTTCTAGCAATTCTTACAATGGTTGCGTTGTTTACCTGTACTTTACCTCTTTTGAGAATATTGTTTGATTGTCAATGTGGACATTGAAACTCAACTCCCCATCTGGAGCATAAAGCGCCGAAACGTTCTCGTAAGGTCTTTGTCTCTTTGTTTGGGGTTGCAAAGACAGCAAAAATCACTGATTGTCTATCTGTTGCTACGGTAAAATTCAATTTGAATCACTAACTACAGATTGGAGTTAGTAAATACATTTCATGTTTCTTTTCTACTCTAAACCTCGCATTGCTTTTCTTTATTTTTAGCTTTCTTATACCTGGATCGAATGTTATGCCAGTTTGTATTTTCCCTGGTATATAATACCAGTCTTGTGTGTAAACAACTCTTTCATCTTGAACAAAAATCATTCTATCACTTGTGTCTTCGAATTCATTAAACTGCATACCTAAATCCTTATTAATCTCCTCTAAAGAGCATTTGCTGGAAAAGTAATAACATATATCCCAGTTGAAGCTAAAACAAGAAGAAAAGTCTACAATACAATTTATGCTATCTTGCTGCCAATGATTCGAAACTATCTTGTTGATGTCATTTTCGTTTTGGCAACTAGCCAAAACAAAAATGACCAAAATAGAATGTAATATATTTCTTATCATCTCATTGTTCTCCATATTTGTTGTAAAGTTTCTAATTTCTGTTTAGTTTTTGCGTCGGCATTTCTTTGTCCTATGGGCGTACAGCCCATAGCAAGGGTGTAAGAAGCCGTTTTATTGTCCGCTCCTGTGTATGTACC
>JAERMT010001277.1_pt1 | contig 11309 bp, 13 predicted proteins | sample 9267081 | NCBI WGS metagenome assembly JAERMT01 (sample SAMN17071939, study PRJNA684904) | human gut metagenome | isolation source: diarrhea sample from child under the age of five | host: Homo sapiens | place: South Africa: Mafikeng, Mafikeng Provincial Hospital | collected 2019-09
CTGACTGAGAGTTTACTCACTTAGCCGCGTGTCCACTATTGCTGGGTAAGATCAGTCTTTATTTGCGCCGCCATTCCGGACGAACAGGCAATAAAGGAAGAAGGTGCCGTCACTGTAGCCACTGCCATTGAAGCCGGTGATGAACGTCGCGCCCGCGCAAAATTTCACTGGCAATTCCTGGAGCATTATCCGGCTGCTCAGGACTGCGCTTATAAATTTCTTGTTTGCGAGGATAAACCCGGTATATCCCGCCCTGCCCTCGATTCCTGGGATGCTGAATATATGCAGGAAAACCGCTGGGATGAGGAGTCTGCTTCCTTTGTCCCGGTTGAGACTGAATCAGATCCGATGAACGTCACTTTTGACAAGCTGACCCCTGAAGTACAGAACGCTGTCATGGTTAAGTTCGACACATGTGAAAACATCACTGTTGATATGGTGATTAGCGCACAGGAATTGTTGCAGGAAGACATGGCAACATTCGACGGCCATATCGTTGAAGCGTTGATGAAAATGCCAGAAGTTAACGCTATGTATCCGGAGCTTAAGCTGCATGCCATCGGGTGGGTTAAGCATAAATGTAAGCCTGGTGCCAAATGGCCCGAAATTCAGACAGAGATGCGCATCTGGAAAAAACGTCGCGAAGGTGAACGCAAGGAAGCCGGAAAATACACGTCTGTTGTTGATCTCGCCCGCGCCAGAGCCAATCAACAGCACACTGAAAATTCAACAGGAAAAATCAACCCGGTCATTGCTGCCATTCATCGCGAATACAAGCAGACATGGAAAACACTGGATGACGAACTGGCCTACGCTCTCTGGCCTGGTGATGTGGATGCCGGAAACATTGACGGCAGCATCCATCGCTGGGCAAAAAATGAAGTTATCGACAACGACCGCGAAGACTGGAAGCGTATCTCGGCATCAATGCGCAAACAGCCTGATGCCCTTCGCTACGACCGCCAGACTATTTTTGGCCTTGTCCGTGAACGTCCGATCGACATTCACAAAGACCCTGTGGCACTGAACAAATACATTACTGAATACCTGACTACAAAGGGCGTGTTTGAAGATGAAGGAACAAATCAGAGCGCAACTGATACTCTCTCGTCGCCAGTACCAGAAACTGATGCAGTGGAAACGGCAATTCCGGACAACGAAAAAACCGAATGCAAAGTGGAAGTCGAACCATCTGTAGAACGTGAGGGGCCGTTCTACTTCCTCTTCACCGACAAGGATGGCGAAAAATACGGTCGCGCAAACAAACTTTCTGGTCTGGATAAGGCGCTGGCTGCCGGGGCTACTGAAATCACGAAAGAAGAATATTTCGCCCGCAAAAACGGTACATACTCAGGTTTACAACAAAATACTGGTGCATCTGACACGACCGCACAACCAGAGCCGGTAAAAGTTACCGCTGACGAAGTAAACAAAATTATGCAGGCAGCCAATATCAGCCAGCCTGACGCCGATGAACTGCTTGCAGTATCACGTGGTGAATTTGTTGCAGGGATTAGCGATCCGAATGATCCGAAATGGGTGAAGGGGATTGAAACCCGCGATTCTGTGAACCAGAACCAGCAAGAAACGGAACAGAACGACCAGAAAGCGGAACAAAACAGCCCAAATGCGCTACAAAACGAGCCAGAAACGAAACAACCTGAACCAGTAGTGCAACAGGAACCGGAAAAGATCTGCACCGCCTGCGGTCAGAGCGGCGGCGGCAACTGCCCTGATTGTGGCGCGGTGATGGGCGACGCAACATACCAGGAAACATTCGATGACGAGAACCAAGTTGAAGTTCAGGAAGACGATTCGGAGGAAATGGAAGGCGCTGAACATCCACACAAGGAGAATGCTGGCAGCGCTCAGGACCACGCCAGCGATAATGAAACTGGCGAGGCGACAGATCTCTTAATTAAGGCGAACGGTCATCATAATCTCACATCCACCAGCAGAGCGGGGATTCATCTGATGATCGACCTTGAAACCATGGGAAAAAATCCCGATGCCCCGATTATCTCAATAGGTGCAATATTTTTCGATCCGCAAACCGGAGATATGGGACCGGAATTTAGTAAGACTATCGATCTGGAAACTGCTGGCGGAGTCATTGATCGGGACACCATTAAATGGTGGCTTAAACAATCACGCGAAGCGCAATCTGCCATTATGACCGATGAAATCCCGTTAGATGATGCACTGTTACAATTGCGGGAATTTATCGACGAAAACTCCGGTGAATTTTTTGTTCAGGTCTGGGGAAATGGAGCCAACTTCGACAACACGATTTTGCGCCGTTCATACGAACGGCAGGGGATCCCCTGCCCGTGGCGTTACTACAACGATCGCGATGTACGCACAATCGTTGAGCTGGGGAAAGCCATAGACTTCGATGCCAGAACGGCTATTCCATTCGAAGGTGAGCGCCATAATGCACTTGATGACGCCCGTTACCAGGCAAAATACGTTTCAGCTATCTGGCAAAAACTGATCCCGAGTCAGGCTGATTCTTAATGTTCAACTGTCGCCGGTTGTGACTGGTATTCTGCAACCGGCGCTCGTCTGATGTAAGAGATAAAGAAATCGATGAGCGAAGTAATCATGATTGTCTCTCCCGGCAAATGGGTATCCGAAGAGCAGTTAATTGCGCTGAAAGGAATAAAAAAAGGTACGTTAAAAAAGGCCCGGAAAAAATCGTTTATGGAAGGAAGGGAATATAAGCATGTCGCTCATGACGGTATGCCATGGGATAACAGTCCATGCTTTTACAACCTGGAAGAAATTGATCGCTGGATTGAGCGCCAGGCATCAGCAAGACCAAGACGTCATCTTACTTGACTAAAAGCCACACTAACTAATGAGAGAAGTTGAAATGAAATATCCGACAGGCGTGGAAAACCATGGAGGGAAATTACGTATCTGGTTTGTTTATAAAGGCGTAAGAGTCAGGGAAAATCTGGGGGTTCCTGACACAGCAAAAAACAGGCGCGTTGCAGGTGAACTACGCTCCTCTGTTTGTTACGCAATAAAAACTGGTGTTTTCGACTATGCAAAACAGTTTCCCTCCTCACGCAATCTGGAAAAATTTGGTGAGGCCCGACAAGATTTAACCATAAAAGAACTGGCTGAAAAATTTCTGGCACTGAAAGAAACTGAAGTCGCCAAAACATCACTCAACACATACCGTGCCGTCATCAAAAATATCCTGAGCATAATCGGTGAAAAAAATCTTGCCTCATCGATTAATAAAGAAAAATTACTGGAGGTTCGTAAAGAGCTACTGACTGGATACCAGATCCCCAAAAGTAACTATATTGTTACACAACCAGGGAGATCGGCTGTAACTGTAAATAATTACATGACAAATCTTAACGCCGTGTTCCAGTTTGGTGTTGATAACGGTTACCTGGCAGATAACCCGTTTAAGGGGATCTCGCCATTAAAGGAATCAAGAACCATTCCGGATCCTCTTTCGCGGGAGGAATTCATCCGTCTTATCGATGCGTGCAGAAATCAGCAAGCCAAAAATTTATGGTGTGTTTCTGTTTATACTGGCGTTCGCCCTGGTGAGCTGTGTGCACTTGGATGGGAGGACATAGATCTGAAAAATGGAACAATGATGATCAGGAGAAATTTAGCAAAAGACCGTTTCACGGTCCCAAAAACACAGGCGGGAACCAATCGGGTCATTCATCTTATTAAGCCAGCAATCGACGCTCTCCGGAGTCAGATGACATTAACGAGACTGAGCAAAGAGCATATCATTGATGTTCACCTCAGAGAGTATGGCAGAACAGAAAAACATAAATGCACCTTTGTTTTTCAACCTGAAGTGTCAGCGAGAGTAAAAAATTATGGTGACCATTTTACCGTTGACTCAATAAGGCAGATGTGGGACGCAGCGATAAAACGTGCCGGACTCCGCCATCGAAAATCATATCAGTCGAGACATACTTATGCCTGCTGGTCGCTGACAGCTGGTGCTAACCCGGCATTTATAGCAAACCAGATGGGCCATGCAGATGCGCAAATGGTATTTCAGGTATACGGAAAATGGATGTCTGAAAACAATAATGCACAGGTAGCTTTGTTAAATACACAGTTAAGCGAGTTTGCCCCAACCATGCCCCATAACGAAGCAATGAAAAATTAATTTAATATTTATCAAATAGTTGACACGTATGACTCTTGAAATCCATAAATTCAAGCGCAGTGCCCAGCCATCCCGATACTGCTGCTTTCACCAAATCCTTAGTGCTTCTTTCGTGTTTTTCTATTGTCATAATGGTTATCTCTAAAAAAGAGGTAAGATGCGTACTACTTACTCGCCGTTATTGGTATTATTCAGAAAAAGTGAGTAAGACTTTGCAGCAATGTTTTTGATCCTGTTCAAATAAACTAATGGCATCAGCAACATGCTGGAAATCAAACGTATGGGTAATTAATTTTTCTGGTTTAATTAACCCTTTACTTAACCAGTCGATAACGATCGGGAATTTATTTGCATTTAAGCGTGAAGAGAAAATAGAGAGTTCTTTTCCGGTAATTCCTTGCTGAATCACTTCAGACGGTTCACTGGAGAACCCCATCAATACAATACGTGCCGCTGGAGAAGCCAGCGTTACGGCCTCTTTCAGGATAGAAGGATGACAAGCCGCATCGATAATTAATGTCGGCTTGATGCCTTTTTCAGTGAAAATCTCGCCAAGCGGTGTCTGGCTGTTATTAATCGCCCAGTCAGCCCCGCTCTCTTTCGCTTTTTCCAGTCGTTCATCAATGCGATCGGCAACAATCACATTTTTAACGTTATAGACGCCTTTTAATACCTGAACGATCGTCAGGCCGATTGGACCGGCACCATAAACCAGAACGGTATCATTTTCAGTCGGTTGACCATGTCCGGTTACGTTAGCCGCAATGGTAAAAGGTTCGATCATTACCGCATATTGATCGGCCACTGCTTCAGGAATTTTCCACGCATTTTTTGCCGGAACCACGGCATATTCACTGAAACCACCGTCAGCGTGCACACCTAATACAGCCAGTGTCGTACAAACGTTCGGTTTACCTATAGAGCACGGATAGCAATGCCCACAGCTGACCACCGGATCGACAGCAACACGTTCACCGACTCTGGCGCTTTCCACGCCTTCACCCACAGCATCAATGACGCCAAAGAATTCATGACCAATGACGCGCGGATATTTCGCAAAAGGATTATGCCCACGATAAATATGGCTATCTGAACCACAAATTCCGGCAAGTTTCACTTTTACTCGTACTTCACCCGCTGACGGGGTGGGTATTTCACGTTCGACAATCGCCAGTTGATTCGGTTTATCAATTAATATGCTTTTCATTATCTTACTCCTTACCAGTTCCACAGCGTGCCATCTTCCAGACGTGCGACTGGTAGATAAGCAGGTTCATAGGGATATTTCGCCGCCAGCTTTTCATCGAATTCGATACCAAGACCCGGTTTGTCTCCCGGATGCATATAGCCGTTATCGAAAGTCCAGTTGTGCGGGAAGACTTCGAGCATTGGTTCGGAATAACCCATGTATTCCTGGACACCGAAATTGGGGACCCACAGATCAAAGTGCAGCGCCGCAGCCATGCAGACTGGTGACAAATCGGAAGGACCGTGTGAGCCAGTACGTACCTGATACAGCGAAGCAAAATCGGCAATCCGGCGCATACCGGTAATTCCGCCTGCATGGGTCAGCGTGGTGCGGATATAATCGATGAGTTGCTCTTCAATCAGTTGTTTGCAGTCCCAGATGCTGTTGAAGACTTCACCCACTGCGATGGGTGTGACGGTATGTTGGCGAATGAGACGGAAGCATTCCTGGTTTTCCGCAGGCGTCGGGTCTTCCATCCAGAACATGCGATAATCTTCAATGCTTTTACCAAAGCGCGCCGCTTCAATAGGCGTTAAGCGATGGTGCATGTCATGCAGCAAATGTTCATTAAAACCAAACTTGTTACGTACCGCGTCAAACAATTTCGGCATGAAATCGAGGTATTTCTCCGTCGACCACAGCTGCTCTTCCGGCCACTGTCCTTTGGTTGCGGGTTCATAAGCCAGATCTTTACCTTTCGACATGCCGTAGGTGGTTTTCATACCAGGGATTCCGCACTGCACGCGGATGGCTTTGAATCCAAGCTCTTGATGACGGGCATAATCATCCAGAGCTTCATCAATACTGTGACCGGTGGTATGGCAATAAACCATCACCCCTTCACGAGACGCGCCGCCGAGTAACTGGTAAAGCGGCATGTTGGCAGCTTTGGCTTTAATATCCCACAGCGCCATATCAACCGCTGAAATGGCCGACATCGTAACCGGACCGCGACGCCAGTAAGCACCTTTATAGAAAAACTGCCAGATATCTTCGATACGGTGCGCATCGCGACCAATAAGCTGCGGACAAAGGTGATCCTGCAAATAAGAGGCCACGGAAAGCTCACGTCCATTGAGGGTGGCATCCCCAAGGCCCGTAATACCGTCCTCAGTGGTGATTTTTAATGTGACGAAATTACGCCCCGGACAGGTAACAAAAACTTCAGCCTTTACGATCTTCATGTTCGATTCCTTGCATCGCTTGTCGTGATGCATGAAATCTACGCAACTGAGCCACTACCATACAAGTATAAAGATCGAAAAAAGCCGGAGTGATCACAAAAAAAGGCGTATATTTGCGCTGTGAATGGTTGACAAAAGATGAAATAGAATACCTTTTGTCAGCTGACACTTCCTCTTATCTTATTGATAAAATGGATTTATGTTCCTACGTGCGCCCCCAGCCCGCAACAATGATCAACATGCCGCAAAGCGCAATCAACGCACCCGTCCAGTCATAAAGAGTCAGTTTCACGCCATCCACAACGCGCAGCCACATCAACGCCGTGCAGACATAAACGCCACCATAAGCCGCGTAAACACGCCCACTCGCCGCTGGATGCAACGTTAACAACCAGACAAACAGCGCCAGTGAAATCCCCGCCGGAAGCAACAGCCAGATACTGGCGTTTCGTTTTAACCACAACCAGGGCAGAAAGCATCCAATAATTTCACACAGCGCAGTAGCAAAAAATAGTAACGTTGTTTTAATCATCTTTGTCTCTTATTGACATCATGTATAGTTATAGGGCGACATAATATCATCAATATAAACACCCTCCTGGTACGTTTTGCGTCCGCAGTGGATGGTGTAGAATCACCTTTAATCATTCATACAGGGAATGAATTATGAAAATCACTCTCAGCAAACGAATCGGCCTGCTCGCTATTCTGCTGCCTTGCGCACTGGCATTGAGCACAACTGTTCATGCCGAAACTAACAAACTGGTGATTGAGTCTGGCGACAGTGCACAAAGCCGCCAGCACGCCGCTATGGAAAAAGAGCAATGGAATGACACGCGCAATCTGCGCCAGAAAGTGAATAAACGCACTGAAAAAGAGTGGGATAAAGCCGACGCCGCTTTTGATAACCGCGATAAATGTGAGCAAAGCGCCAACATCAATGCCTACTGGGAGCCCAATACTTTGCGCTGCCTGGACCGTCGAACTGGCCGCGTTATTACCCCCTAACCTGTTATTGATTTAAGGAATGTAAGGACACGTTATGCCAAGCGCCCACAGTGTTAAGCTACGCCCGCTGGAGCGTGAAGATTTACGCTATGTACATCAACTCGACAATAACGCCAGTGTGATGCGTTACTGGTTTGAGGAACCCTACGAAGCCTTTGTTGAACTCTCTGATCTGTATGATAAGCATATTCACGATCAGAGCGAACGGCGCTTTGTGGTGGAATGTGACGGCGAAAAAGCCGGTCTGGTGGAGCTGGTGGAAATTAACCATGTTCATCGCCGCGCAGAATTTCAGATAATTATCTCCCCAGAGTATCAGGGGAAAGGTCTGGCAACCCGTGCCGCCAAATTAGCAATGGACTATGGCTTTACCGTTCTCAATCTCTATAAGCTGTATCTGATCGTTGATAAAGAGAATGAAAAAGCGATTCACATTTACCGCAAGCTTGGCTTTTCGGTTGAAGGTGAATTGATGCACGAGTTCTTTATTAATGGTCAATATCGTAATGCCATTCGCATGTGTATATTCCAGCATCAGTATCTGGCAGAGCACAAAACACCGGGTCAGACTCTCCTGAAGCCGACCGCACAATAGCATTAATAATAATCGATCGTATTTTTGATGGTGTAAACCCGTTCGACGGCGGGTTTTACTCCTTCATCAACAATGATTAGCTGACAGTCCACCGGATTAGCGTGACTGTCATATTCACAGCTCTGTTTTACATTACCAACCCGTTGATTATTCAGTAAAGTAACCGCTGTGTAATCTAATTTTTTGATCGGATCCGTTGATGGCGTGGCGCTGACAGATAATGTTTTGTCGTTACTTTTCGTGGTTTTACCCAGCGGATAACCCTGATCATCATAGCGATATTCCATCTGCATTTGTTTGCTGCTGGCTTTAATCACGAAGCCATTATCATCGGTTTCCCAACTCACCCCGGCAGAAGGTAATTCTGCTAGCTGGCATTTTCCCTGTAAACGTACTCTCTTCTCCAGCGTCTCGGCATCACGGTAATAATTGGCGTCCAGTACCAGAGCGACCACGGTATTATTTTCCAGATCCAGTAATTCGAGTGAATCAAAACAGCCTTCTTCCGACAAAGTCCCAGAAACACGTTTCGTCACTTCACCTTGCTCATCCATTAATGTCTGAGTGAAATCTTTTACCGGACCACGCAGCGGATCAAAATCGAATTCATTAGAGAAACTGGCCATCTCAGGGGTAAATGAAAGTGTTACCTCTGTGCGGTCACATCCTGTGAGGAATATCGCGAGTAAGCATGGTAGTAATTTGTATTTCACAACAGTCACCAGAGAGTAGAGATGATTCTCAATCATAGTAGCAAATACAGTACTTTACACGTTAAATGCTATGCTTAAAGAAGTTATCTTCGCGTAAGGAGCTTATGATGAAACTCTCAACCTGCTGTGCCGCGCTTCTGCTCGCCCTCGCCTCACCCGCGGTACTCGCCGCGCCGGGATCCTGTGAGCGCATACAGAGCGATATATCACAGCGCATTATCAATAATGGCGTACCCGAAAGCAGCTTCACGTTAAGTATTGTACCCAATGACCAGGTTGATCAGCCTGATTCCCAGGTCGTCGGCCATTGCGCTAATGATACGCATAAAATTCTCTATACCCGCACCACCAGCGGTAACGTCTCTGCTCCCGCGCAGTCTAGCCAGGATGGCGCGCCTGCCGAACCGCAGTAACACATTATCGACTGAACGCCGGATATGACAAATCCGGCGATTTGAACATACAACATAATCCCACCTTATTACTCATACCCTTCTATTGATATGGATTAATAATTCTTAACCCAAAATGGGTAGACTCCCTCTATTGTTAGCGCGCTAAATATTCAATCTATAAACTTTTATATAACGATAAAGAACAGGGAGTGAGTTATGTCCAAAAATGAACGAATGGTGGGCATCAGCCGCAGAACACTCGTTAAATCTACCGCGATAGGTTCTCTGGCGCTGGCTGCAGGCGGTTTTTCTTTGCCGTTTACCCTGCGCAATGCAGCAGCAGCGGTACAACAGGCCCGCGAAAAAGTGGTCTGGGGTGCCTGTTCCGTCAACTGTGGTAGCCGCTGTGCACTTCGTCTACATGTTAAAGATAATGAAGTGACCTGGGTGGAAACTGACAATACCGGCAGCGATGAGTACGGCAACCATCAGGTACGCGCCTGTTTGCGCGGTCGCTCCATCCGCCGGCGTATTAATCATCCCGATCGCTTGAATTACCCAATGAAACGCGTGGGCAAACGCGGCGAAGGCAAATTCGAACGGATTAGCTGGGATGAAGCCCTAGATACTATCGCCAGTAGCCTGAAGAAAACCGTCGAACAATATGGCAATGAGGCTGTATATATTCAGTACTCTTCGGGGATCGTTGGCGGCAATATGACCCGCTCTTCGCCATCAGCCTCGGCGGTCAAACGCCTGATGAACTGCTACGGCGGTTCACTCAACCAGTATGGCTCCTACAGCACTGCGCAAATTTCCTGTGCCATGCCCTACACCTACGGCAGTAATGATGGCAACAGCACCACGGATATTGAAAACAGCAAGCTGGTCGTGATGTTTGGTAACAACCCGGCAGAAACCCGCATGAGCGGTGGTGGCATCACTTATCTTCTTGAAAAAGCGCGCGAGAAATCGAACGCCAAAATGATTGTTATCGATCCGCGATATACCGATACGGCTGCCGGTCGTGAAGACGAATGGCTCCCTATTCGCCCGGGCACCGATGCCGCGCTGGTTGCGGGTATTGCCTGGGTATTGATTAACGAAAATCTCGTTGATCAACCTTTTCTCGATAAATACTGCGTCGGCTATGACGAAAAAACCTTACCCGCAGATGCACCCAAAAATGGTCACTATAAAGCCTATATTCTTGGTGAAGGTGACGATAAAACAGCGAAAACGCCGCAGTGGGCTTCGCAAATTACCGGTATCCCGGAGGACCGTATCATCAAACTGGCGCGTGAAATTGGCACAGCAAAACCCGCTTATATCTGCCAGGGCTGGGGGCCACAACGCCAGGCAAACGGCGAACTGACTGCACGCGCTATTGCTATGTTACCTATTTTGACGGGCAATGTCGGCATCAGCGGCGGAAATAGTGGCGCGCGTGAATCGACCTATACCATTACCATAGAACGCCTGCCGGTGCTGGATAATCCGGTCAAAACGTCAATCTCCTGCTTCAGCTGGACAGATGCTATCGATCATGGTCCGCAAATGACGGCAATCCGCGACGGCGTCCGCGGCAAAGATAAACTGGATGTGCCCATTAAGTTCATCTGGAACTACGCGGGAAATACCCTCGTTAATCAGCATTCTGACATCAACAAAACGCATGAAATTCTGCAGGACGAATCGAAATGCGAAATGATTGTGGTCATCGAAAACTTTATGACCTCATCGGCAAAATATGCCGACATTCTGCTGCCAGACCTGATGACCGTTGAGCAGGAAGATATTATTCCTAACGACTACGCCGGTAACATGGGATATCTCATTTTCCTCCAGCCTGTCACCAGCGAAAAATTCGAACGCAAACCGATTTACTGGATCCTGAGTGAAGTCGCGAAACGTCTTGGACCTGACGTCTATCAAAAGTTCACAGAAGGTCGCACGGGTGATGCTGCCAACTTACTGATTTAGTGTATGATGGTGTTTTTGAGGTGCTC
>JAERMT010001279.1_pt1 | contig 11302 bp, 4 predicted proteins | sample 9267081 | NCBI WGS metagenome assembly JAERMT01 (sample SAMN17071939, study PRJNA684904) | human gut metagenome | isolation source: diarrhea sample from child under the age of five | host: Homo sapiens | place: South Africa: Mafikeng, Mafikeng Provincial Hospital | collected 2019-09
GTAACGGGCAGACGTACAGCCACACGGTATTGGTGCAGCAGTGCTTGTCCGTGCGAAGGAACATCTCGAAGTCGGAGATGAAAGCCGGGGTAAGCTCTTTCAGGGCGATGTCCTTCACATGGTAGCGGATGTCAAGGAACTCTTGCAGGTGCTTGTAAACGATACGGTACTTTTCCAGTGTACCTTTGGCTTTCATGCCTGCCTCCACCTGTTTCTCATAGTCCTCGTTGTGCTGGCGGAACACCTGCATCAGCGTGTGGTAGCGGTGTTCCAGTCCGAGAAAGGCATTTTTCACCTTTTCCGCCGTGACGAAGTTGTCACGCTCCATGATTTCCTGATAGTGTCTGTTGATGCGTACCCGCATTTTGTCAAGCATACGGTTCGCTTCGAGAGCCGCCGTGCTTCTGCCCGTGACACGTCCCCCTTTGGTGTCCCACAGTTTCGGATCGACGGTCAGCTTGCAACTGAACTGCGTCTGGCTGCCGTCCACCGTGATGCGTCCCATGACGGGAACTGTCCCGTCTTTCTTCACTACCTGACGTTTGAGGTAGTAGATTACTGAAAATGTACTCTTCATCGTCCTTAATTTTTTTTGGTTTCAAAATTAGTTGGTGAAGAGTCCGGTATCGGTACGCAAAACGGGGAGGAACGGAGCAATCTTTTTCCGTAACCGGATTTTTCGCGTGAGTTGTGAGTAACTCACTATAACATAGTGCCTTGTTTCGCCATTCGTGCCCGTTTGTCGCATTTTCGGGCATGGTTACGAACAAGTAACGTTGCGGCGTCAAGATTTGGCTTCGGCAGGGATTGTAATGGCTTCACGAATTATCGCCACTTCAACTAAAACCCTTGTAACTCAATTCTATCACTATATCTTTCCGCATTTCACTTTTTTGTAGTAACTTTGCGCTCAAAATAGGTATAGTTTATATGCAGAATATCAGAAACATTGCCATCATCGCTCACGTGGACCACGGAAAGACGACATTGGTGGACAAAATGCTGCTTGCGGGAAACCTTTTCCGCGACAATCAGAACACAGGAGAATTGATGCTCGACAACAACGACCTTGAACGCGAGCGCGGCATCACAATCCTCTCGAAAAACGTTTCAATCAACTACAACGGTTACAAAATCAATATTATCGACACTCCGGGACACTCCGACTTCGGTGGTGAGGTGGAGCGCGTGCTCAATATGGCTGACGGATGCTTGCTGCTCGTCGACGCTTTCGAGGGCCCGATGCCGCAGACGCGTTTCGTGCTTCAGAAAGCCATCCAGATGGGGCTGAAACCGATTGTCGTAATCAATAAGGTTGACAAGCCGAACTGCCGTCCTGACGAGGTCAACGAGATGGTGTTTGACTTGATGTTCAACCTCAATGCAACCGAAGAACAACTCGACTTCCCGACAATCTATGGCTCTGCAAAGCAGAACTGGATGAGCGACGATTGGAAAAAACCGACCGACAACATCATCCCGCTGCTCGACGCCATCATCAAATATATTCCAGGACCTCAAGTGCTCGAGGGCACTCCGCAAATGCTCATCACGTCGCTCGACTACTCGTCGTACGTGGGACGTATAGCAATCGGCCGTGTGCATCGCGGCGAACTGCGCGAGGGCATGGAGATTGGCCTTTGCAAGAAGGACGGCTCGGTGGTGCGCCAGCGCATCAAGGAGCTTCACACATTCGAGGGTATGGGACGCCGCAAGGTGGAAAGCGTGAAGAGCGGCGACATCTGTGCGCTTGTCGGTATCGAAGGCTTTGAAATCGGCGACACTGTGACCGATCCGGTCAACCCAGAACCATTGGAGCGCATCGCAATCGACGAGCCTACAATGTCGATGGTGTTCACTATCAACGACTCTCCATTCTTCGGAAAAGATGGCAAGTTTGTGACATCGCGCCACATTGCCGAGCGTTTGGAGCGCGAGCTCGACAAGAACCTCGCTCTCCGGGTGAAGAAAGAGCCACACGAGGACGTATGGACGGTGTTTGGCCGTGGTGTGCTCCACTTGTCTGTGCTTATCGAGACAATGCGTCGCGAGGGTTACGAGCTGCAGGTGGGACAGCCTCAGGTTATCATCAAGGAAATCGACGGTCAGAAATGCGAGCCGGTGGAGTTGATGACTGTCAACGTGCCTGAAGAGTACTCAAGCAAGATTATCGATATGGTGACACGCCGTCGTGGCGAGCTCGTGTCAATGACCACGCAGAACGACCGCCTGCAGATGGAATTCCACATCCCGTCGCGTGGCATCATCGGTCTGCGCACAAACGTGCTGACGGCATCGGCGGGCGAGGCTATCATGAGCCACCAGTTCTTGGAATATCAGCCGTGGAAGGGCGAAATCGAACGCCGCACCAACGGTTCGCTCATCGCAATGGAGTCGGGCACTGCCTATGCTTATGCCATCGACAAGTTGCAGGATCGCGGACGTTTCTTCATCTTCCCGCAGGAGGAGGTGTATGCCGGACAGGTGGTTGGCGAGAATGCCAAGGACAACGATATCGTGGTGAACGTCACCAAGTCGAAGAAGCTTACGAATATGCGTGCGTCGGGTGCCGACGACAAGGCGCGCATCATCCCGCCGGTTGTGTTCAGTCTCGAGGAGGCGCTTGAATACATAAAGGCTGACGAGTATGTCGAGGTTACGCCTAACCACATGCGTATGCGCAAAATCATTCTTGACGAGCTTGAACGCAAGCGCGCCAACAAGAACAATTAGACAATAGGTAAAAAAAAGAGAAGTGGCGATGGAATGCGGATGTGATGACGCGTTCCATCGCTTTTTTATGCACGCAATGAAGCCCCGGTTAACGACTGGGTGATTTCTCTATAACGGAATAGTCCGATTCTCGCCGAATTGTAGTAACTTTGCCGCCCTATGGCAACAACGGTCGATTATAGTTATAAACAGATTTGGCGAGTGGCTTATCCTATTTTGGTAAGCCTTTTGATGGAACAGATGATAGTGCTTACCGACACGGCTTTCATGGGACGTGTCGGCGAGGTGGAACTTGGCGCGGCGGCTATCGCAGGAGTGTTCTATATGGTTATCTTTATGGCTGGCCACGGATTCTGCGTGGGTACGCAGATTCTGATTGCGCGACGCAATGGCGAACGGCGTTATGGTGAGGTAGGGCAGGTGTTCTACCAGGGGCTGTATTTCTTGATGGCGCTTGCCGCGGTGTTGTTTGTCGTATGCCAGATGTATGCCGATGAAATTCTGTCGATGATGATTTCCTCGCCCAACATTCTTGCCAAGGCGGAGGACTATATCCATTGGCGTGTCTATGGCTTCTTCTTTGCCTTTGCCGGCGGTATGTTCAGGTCGTTCTATGTTGGCACGACGCAGACAAAGACTCTCACGCTCAACTCCATTGTAATGGTGCTGTCGAATGTGGCGTTCAACTATGTGCTCGTGTTTGGCAAATGCGGATTGCCTGCGCTTGGAATCGCCGGCGCGGCGATAGGCTCGTCGCTTGCCGAACTTGTGTCGCTGGTGTTTTTTGTCTGCTATACGCGTGCGAAAATCGATTGCCGACATTTCGGTCTGTCGCGTTTCCCCGCGCTCGACATCAAGCGTCAGCGCTCTATCCTCAGCGTGTCGATGTGGGTGATGGTGCAGAGTTTCGTATCGCTGTCCACGTGGTTTATCTTCTTTGTCTATATCGAGCATCTTGGCGAGGAGTCGCTTGCCATAGCCAACCTTGCACGCAACATCAGCGGACTTCCGTTTATGATGGTGATAGCGTTTGCCTCGGCGGCAAGCTCGATTGTCAGCAATATGATCGGGGCTGGCCAGACCGACAAGGTGGCGCTTGCCATACGCCGCCATATATGGCTCGCATATCTTTGCGTGGTGCCGTTGCTGCTGGTTGTGGCGGCTTTCCCTCAAATGTTTATACGCATCTACACCGACATTCCGCAACTTATCGACGCTGCGGTGCCTACGGTGTGGGTGATGTGTTCCGCATATACGGTGCTGGTGCCTGCAAACGTGCTGTTCAGCAGCGTGTCGGGCACAGGCGACACTCGAATGGCATTCTGGCTTGAGATGGCTGCGCTGGTGTTCTATATGATATATAACACATGGGTTGTCTACATCATGCGTGTCGACGTGATGTGGGCATGGACGGCGGAGATTGTCTACGGGTCGCTGATGTTTGCCTTTTGCGGGGCGTACATGCGCCGAGGCTCATGGCGCAGACGCTCCATCTGACGCTGCTTACCGAAGCACTACCTTCTGCGTGTCGGCGCCTTGCTTGCGGATGTAGACGCCTCTTTCCGGATGGATTACTTTCCTGCCCTGCAGGTCAAACCATTCGTCGGCGGCATTGTCGGCGGCAATCTCGGAGACTGCCCCGTTGCCGTCTTTGAAAGGGTCGAGGGCTGCGTTCTTGAACCTTAATTCCGCAACTCTATAAATTCTAACTTTTATAACATCTTGAGCAATAAAAACTTACCCAGGATTTTGCTGTGCCAGAGGATTCACTTAACTTAGTGTTGCAAAAATAATTAAACAAAACCTCATCAGGCATGGCAAAAGTATGAATAAAAATCCGAAAAACTCATCTTTTGGTGGTATATTTCCAATTATGGAGAAATTAGACAGGTACTGATGTTACGGAAGTTTTGCCGGACAGCAATATTTGATAATATAGGCTGCGGTTCGGAAGGGCAAAATCAAATAAATTTGTTTTGCTCTTCTCTTACCTTGCACTATCTTTTGATAATATAGGCAGCGGTTCGGAAAAGCAAAATCAAATAAATTTGTTTTGCGCTTCTCTCACCTTGCACTATCTTTGTCCTTGAAAAATATTGAGATATGGAAATATCCGAACTTTGCGGACTGCTGATGCCGGCAGCCCGCGTTGCGGCATTGGGTAAATGCTTTAAAGATAAAAAGATAAAGAGAATCAAACTTGACGGGCTTGTGGGTTCGGCTCCATCAGTCGTGTTCTCGCAGTTGCCTCGATTGAAGCAGCCTTATCTTGTCGTTGCCAACGATATGGATGAGGCGGGATATTTATATAGTGACCTGTGCCAGATTTTAGGTGAACAGGCGGCTTTGCTTTTCCCGTCGGGCTATAAACGCGACATCAAATATGGTCAGGAGAACGCTCCGTCGCAGATTCTGCGTGCGGAGGTGCTTAGCCGATGGGACGACCCTCAGTTGCGCGTTGTGGTCACATATCCTGAGGCGCTTGCTGAAAAGGTGGCTATGCGTCAGCAATTGATCGACAGCACATTGTCGTTCCGTCGTGGTGGCACAGCTGACTTGACGGCGACGGCGCAGCGTCTGCGCGACTTTGGCTTTGTGACGGTCGATTACGTGTATGAGCCGGGGCAGTTTGCCGTGCGTGGCTCCATCCTTGATATTTTTTCATTCACCAATGAGCAGCCCTACCGTATCGACTTTTTTGGCGACGACATCGAAAGCATTCGCACGTTCAATATAGAAACGCAGTTGTCGGAGCGGTCGGTCGATGAGATTACGGTGGTCAATAATTTGTCTACCGGCGCAGGCGGCGGCGAGTCGTTGTTGCGGTTTGCCGGAGCCGACACGGTGTTGCTGATTCACGACCGCGAATGGTTGCGGCAGCGTGTGCGTGCCGTGGCGGAGGAAACGTTGTCGGAGAGTGCGTTGATTGCCGATGAGGGCGACAAGCATGCTATGGACAATGTGGTCGACGCAGAGCAGTTCTGCTGCGACATCGACAGCCATCGATATGCCGACTATGCGGTTAACAATCGTGGCGACTACGATGCGGCGCTGACTTTTGACACATCGTTGCAGGGCGTGTTCCACAAAAATTTCGACATCATCAGTTCTACGTTCCGTCAGTTTGAGTCGGACGGCTACAAAATATACATACTTTCCGACAGCGAGCCTCAGTTTGAACGTCTGCGCTCTATCTTCGACGACCGAAAGGACGATATCCGCTTCACGCCGGTGCTGCGCACGCTTCATGAGGGATTTGTAGACAACGAGCGTAAGATTTGCGCGTTTACCGACCATCAGATTTTTGAACGCTTCCATAAGTACACGCTCAAGAGCGACCGTGTGCGTTCGGGCAAGTTGGCACTGTCGCTGAAGGAGTTGTCGCAGATAGAGGTTGGCGACTTTATTGTGCATGTCGACCACGGAGTGGGACGCTTTGGCGGGTTGGTGCGCACTGCCGTCAACGGAAAGATGCAGGAGATGATAAAACTCACGTATCTCAACGATGATAAGATTTTTGTGTCGATTCATTCGCTCCACAAACTGGCAAAATACCGCGGCAAGGAGGGTGTGCCTCCGAAGCTCAACAAACTTGGGTCGGGGGCGTGGAACAGGGTGAAGGAGCGCACGAAGTCGAAACTCAAAGACATTGCGCGCGACCTTATCCAGCTTTATGCCGCACGCCGCAAGGAGAAGGGATTCGCATATTCGCCCGACGGATATCTGCAGCATGAGCTTGAGGCCTCGTTTATCTATGAGGACACGCCCGACCAGCTGAAGGCGACGGAGGCGGTGAAGGCCGACATGGAGAGCGAACGCCCGATGGACCGCCTGGTGTGTGGCGATGTGGGATTCGGCAAGACGGAAGTGGCGATACGCGCTGCGTTTAAGGCTGCCACCGACGGCAAGCAGACCGCTGTGCTTGTGCCCACCACGGTGCTGGCTTATCAGCATTTCACCACGTTCTCAGAACGCTTGAAGGACTTTCCCGTGCGTGTCGACTATCTTAGCCGTGCGCGTAAGCCGAAAGACGTGAAGCGCATCCTTGAGGAATTGAAGGAAGGTAAAATAGACATAATCATAGGCACTCACAAACTTATCGGAAAAACGGTGCAGTTCAAAGACTTGGGACTGCTCGTGGTTGATGAGGAACAGAAATTCGGCGTCGGTGTGAAGGAAAAACTGAAACAGCTGAAGGTGAACGTAGACACGCTCACAATGTCGGCTACGCCGATTCCGCGCACGCTGCAGTTCTCATTGATGGGCGCGCGCGACCTCAGCGCCATCAACACGCCGCCGCGCAATCGCTATCCGATTATAACCAATGTCACTGCCCTCGATGACGAAATACTGCGCGAGGCAATCAATTTTGAGCTGGCGCGGGGCGGACAAGTGTTTATTGTAAACAACCGCATCGAGCAGCTGTTCGACCTTGAGAGCCGGGTGCGCCGTCTGGTGCCCGACGCCCGCACGGTGGTGGGGCATGGACAGATGGCGTCCGACAAACTGGAACAGACAATCATCGACTTTGCGGCGCATCAGTACGACGTGCTGCTTGCCACCACAATCATTGAAAGCGGCATCGATATGCCGAATGTCAACACCATCATAATCAACAATGCGCAGAATTTCGGCTTGTCTGAACTGCATCAGTTGCGTGGACGGGTGGGGCGCAGCAACCGCAAGGCGTTCTGCTATCTGCTTGTGCCGCCCGAAGCCGCGCTCACTCCGGTGGCGCGTCGCCGTCTGCAAGCCATCGAGAGCTTCTCCGACCTCGGCAGCGGCATACATATCGCCATGCAGGACCTCGACATCCGCGGCGCCGGAAACCTGCTTGGCGCAGAGCAGAGCGGCTTTATCGCCGACCTCGGCTATGAGACGTATCAGAAAATTCTCAAAGAAGCGGTGCTTGAATTGAAGACGGAGGAATTTGCCGACACCTTCGCCGACGAGCATCAAGACTCCGCCAACGCCGAATATGCCAACGACTGCACCATCGAGAGCGACCTCGAAATCCTCTTTCCGGCATCCTACGTGCCTCAGGAGAGCGAGCGCATACTCCTGTACCAGGAACTCGACAACATGGAGCGGCAGGAGGATGTCGACGCCTTCTGCAAACGGCTTGAAGACCGTTTCGGAGCGATTCCCGACCAGGCGCGCGAGTTGATTCTTGTGGTCACGTTGCGCAGGCTTGCCCGCCGTCTCGGCATTGAGAAAATCGTGTTGAAGCAGGGGCACATGACAATGTTTTTCGTTTCGTCGGAAAATGCGGCCTACTATCAGTCGCCGGCATTCGGACGCATCCTGACTTATCTGCAGCAGAATGTGCGCATAGCCAACCTCAATGAGCACAACAACCGCAGGTCGATGCGCATCGACGGCATCAAGACCGTGCGCGAAGCCACCGACGTTGTGCGCCACATCCTCGATCTCCCCGTATGCGATTAGACGTGTAGCGCCTTTCCGTGAAATCCATGCGGAATAGGCGATGGAGGGAAAAGCACACTGTCGCTGAACAAGGAGCTTATACACAAACTATGCTGATGGCAAGGCATCATAAAATAGCTAAACTCTTTGATAAAGATTTTTGGGTGACGCAATGACGAAGTCAGGAAAAAGAAATGTCTTTAGTTCAAATCGTCTGATTCTTTCTTTAAGAAATGTTGGAACAACTCATTGATTTCTTCATCAACCTCCGGAATGGACTTCTTTATCGATATTTGCGTATCAAAATATTCTTCCTTATCAATGTCCTCTTTTGATACATAGGCAATTCTGTTTGCAGGTCTACATATAGCATAGCCGCAATGGGAATTAGCGAGAGTGAATGGCAGTTCTGGGTCTATCTTGTTCTTTTGACAATCATCCCAAGCTGCAATACCTGCTCCATCCCAATAACTCAATAACAATCCATATTTCTCAGCCCAAAGAGCTTTCGCAGTAAGCCATAGTTCCAAATAAGGTATGGATCTGAAATTATCATCATCTATGTTTGGCACGTTGTTATTTACAATGCCTGACTCCAAAACTGATTTTCTCACCTCTTCCTTTAATAGTGACAACAATTCTTCTTTGGAGTCAGCTCTTAATACACGCGCCAATGCAGGGTCAAGTAAATAGGAAAAATACACAGGATCCTCTGCCCTCCAGGAGAACCATGCCCCATTCATGTTCTTTGTATAATCAATGTGTCCAGGTGCACGATATCCCCTCAAAACTCGGAAAAGACGATAATAGTTGGCAATGTTAAATACCAATGAATCATTAGTCTCCCTAACATAGTTCTCATTGCAAAAGCACTTCAATAATAGATTAAATGTGTTATATACTTTTTGAGCATCGTTCCAGTTGAGAGAACTATCAAGGGTTTTCCATATAATAGACAAATCCCCCATAATATCTTTGTTATCTTCCCATTCCCAAACAGCCATTTCCCTTTCGGCATCGCCTCCGCAAAGATTCTTCTTGATTACCTCATCCTCGTTATTCCATTGGTTCAGTTTAACATTTGGAATAAGCCTTATCGAACTTGAATTTACTTCTGTATCATAGTTCAGCACTTCATCCTCTTCTGTAGAATTGCCAATAATCTGTAATATATATCTCCAGTCTACAAAAAAATATGTATTAGAAGCGGGTTCTTCATTAATGTGGCGATTGCGAATTGAATCAAACCAATTACGTCTAATTCTTCTTATAAAGGCATTAATTTTCTGAGGCTGTTTGAATTTTTGTATATAACCAATAAGAGGAAGAACAATATTGTTGTCTTGTTCCCTTAGCCACGAATAGGTTCCGATACAATTCTTTTTCGGTGGTTGAATAAAGTGGAGTTGTTTTTTGATTTCTTCGTTTTCATTCAGTATGTCAACACAGTATTTGAGTGCGTCAAAATATGATTTTACTTCATCTAAAGTGCTGGCATAGGCATTTTTGTCAATATTAAGGAACTCTTTTCTAGGGTCAATGGGAAATTCCTTATCATCCTTGTAAGTCTTTTCTTGTAATAACTTTGACTGCCAAAACCAGATAAAAAACTGTTTCATTCCATCATCAGCACAAAGGTCTCTGCCCCTGTTCTGCCAAAACCAATCCTCGCGTTCTTCCCACTGTTCATTATAAACCTTGTTGTCGCTAATACTTCCTAATAATATAGGCTTTATATTCTCTGTTGAAGACAGAGGTTCTCCTGTTGTGTTGATTACTATATATGTTTCCTCGCCTCTGGCTCGGTTTTCCATATCATAATATATCATTTTGAGGTTGTTCAGAAGGAAATGACCAAAAGATTTATAGTCAACTGTCTTTTCGTTTACAAGTATTTTATCGATTGTTTCCAAAGCGGCTAACATGCTTTGTACAGATGCGTCTCTTTCATATTCATCAAAATACCAATTGGACTTTTTGATTAGTGACACATTTGGTATGGAGTCCTTGATGAAGAAATGTAACGAGAGGTCACTCAGGAAATACAATGTGCTTTCTCTTATTGAATATAGAAGATGCGGCTCGTAGTCATCCTGCATTTCAGTTGACGAAATAATATAGTCGTTAAATTCTCCATCAGAGTATCTATTGACCATTCCCAATAATAGGAATAACGTGGTGATACGTTGTTGCCCATCACAGATGTTGAAACAATTTAAAGGCTCTTCATAACCATAAACAAGACCCAGCATGAGGTCGCTGTTGGTAGAGGATTTCTCTTTAAATGAAGTCAGTAAATAATCACCGACAAAACCTGAGACAAGTTCTTTTTGACTTTTCTCCTGCTCGATGTAGGCACTGTCACCCCAACAATAATCTCGTTGCAAATCGGGAATGACTATTTTGTTGTTATGCGAGAACAACTCTCTAAGTGAAAATTCTTCTCCATTTCTTAATGAACTCATGTTGTGCTAATTGAGATTATATGTTTTCTTAAAATCCTCAATGAATGCCTCCTTCTGTTGTTGTATTTCAGAGACACCCCAGGTTGACTTTGCAAAAGCATACATAGAATGTAAGAGACTTCGACTTTTGAAGTTTAATCCTTCACTTTCAGCATTAGGGTTGAAGTACAAAGCTTTCTTTTCCTTAAAAGATTTAGCCCCAAACTTAGAGTTGTCTCTACCATATAAGAGAACAAGATTTCCGATACAATGTTCACTGCCATTTCCATTAAAGAGTTGCCTGTCCAGCATTGGATTTGGATTTTCTTTTTTCAATATATCCAAATCACTCTCAGTAATAACGGAGCCATCCCCCTTTTCATAGCGTAATTGTCCATCAGCATATATTGGATTCTTATCTTTATCTAATGCAACATGATAAACTCTTGATTTGGGGTAAATATGTTCCAGAGACTTATTCTTCCATATTGAAAAATCGAATATCTGCCCCTTGCCCCCTTGGAGTCTATTATATTCCTCAACATTTAATCGAAGCAATTGCTTAAATGCCAAGTCATCGGATTCACCATAGACCCTATTTTTAGATAGAGAATCTAGCACGTTTTCGGCTTTTGCCTCTTTTTTCTTTTCTTCTTCTTTCAATGACTCTGGATGACAATACTCTCTATGTGTAGCTC
>JAERMT010001281.1_pt1 | contig 11296 bp, 10 predicted proteins | sample 9267081 | NCBI WGS metagenome assembly JAERMT01 (sample SAMN17071939, study PRJNA684904) | human gut metagenome | isolation source: diarrhea sample from child under the age of five | host: Homo sapiens | place: South Africa: Mafikeng, Mafikeng Provincial Hospital | collected 2019-09
TTCTTAGTCTTTGATGGGGCTGAAATTTTTGACTTACAGAACAAAGAAAGGTTTGATATGATATACAACAAAATAGACTCCCTTGATAAAAAGCAGGGACTCATATTGAAAAATGAGTTTAAAAAAATGTACTCCCCCCCTAAAGTACAATACTCCTATGATAGATCTTTTCCTGGTTATTTAGAAGGAAAAGGATTAGATGGAATAGATGTACACTCTGTGGGTGGAATTATGAACGAAGGGACGCCAGTTTATCCAGTCATTTACAAACATTCTATGGACTTGATTGAGTTTAAGGAGCAACAAGAGGCAATAATCAAAAACAACAAATAGTATGAAGGTAAAATTGTTGTCATTATTTATGTGTGTTAGTTCCTTTGCGTTGGGGCAAAGTAAGAATATAAATGGAACTTATCTCAGCAACTTTGGTGCGAAAATAGAAATCACGAACAATGACTTAGTTTATATTATGCCCAAACAGGAGCATACTCCTGTTTGGGCTAATGACACGTTGGCTAGATGTACATTTATCTGGATTGATGATGATTTTATTGAAGTAAACTCAGTCTCTCCAATTGCTCTTGGACTTGAAGGATTAAAAGTAACTCAATATCCAGAACCCTTCTTAAGCGACAGTATTAAAGTATACTTTTCGCTTCCCTACTACAAGAGGAATCTTAACATCACTGTATATACCAATACGTTTTCAATATTTAAGTTGAATTATTCTGAGACCCATAAAGAGTTAGCACTACCTAACAACGTAAAATCTATTACTTTTTATATAGAGCCAGATCACGTACTACCACATACTCCTGATTGTTTATTTTATGGAGCGGTTGGTTTCGACCCATTTCAGGAATACAAAATAGAAGAGAACAATAATTGCATTTCAATAGAGATCCCTGCAATAAACGACTCTTTTTTTGAAATGTATTACATAAAGGGTGACTATGCAAAAGTATCAAAGGACTCTATCACTTGGAAAGGGGAGCTTTTTTTGAAAAGTAATTAGTTACTTATTGGAGTATCTAATACTAAAGATCTAAGACTATGCAAATAAGCCATAGTTATACTTACGATGCCCTTTACCGCTTGACAGGTGCCAGTGGTACTTACATAGGAGCTGACAACAAGAGTGCCTCCTATACCCTCAATATGGGATATGATAACATGCACCGTATTACTCAGAAGAGTCAGCATCTATCCCAAGTGGGCGTGCAGTTTGACGGAACCCTCTATGCGGGCTATGACCTCACCTATACCTATGGTAGTGAAAAGGGCAAGAAGTTCCAGCTTGACAACGTATATGACATCAACTACCGCACGGAAGAAACTCCTACGGAGAGTACGAATATCAATAACGGACACAAGTACACGTACGATCTCAACGGTAACCTTGTCTATGTCAACACCAGCCGTGTAAAGCGTGACGGCAAGAAAGACGAGAAGTCAACAGAACAGAAATTCCGCTGGGACGAGGAGAATAGGCTCCTTGCCGTGGATGAGAACGGCTACGTGAGCAACTATTGGTATGATGCCGATGGTGAGCGCACGGTGAAGACCTCGGGCGAGAACGAAGCAATCTATGTAAACTCCGAGTTCTCGGGTGGCAACACTGGTACGGCACGCTTCTCGCTCTATGTCAGCCCGTACTTGGTAGCCGGACAGGGTGGTAGTCTTAAGGATGCAGCAGATCTATCCGACACAGGAGATGTAGTTGATAGGATGAATGTTATTAGAAAAGAACTGAACGAGAACAACAATAATCGCTTTGGACAAAGACTAAGCCATAAAAGTATTATTCCAACTAAAGATGAATGCGTCAGTTTTATTCCTTTTGACTCAAGTTCTCTTAAGGATATTAGAAGAGGCAGTAATCCACCTGACGATTCAAAACAGATAAGAATTGAAACTCCGAAATGATGAAAAGACTCCTGCTATATATTGTCGTGTTGTTTTCTTTTTCTGGTTATGTAAAATGCCAAACGAATGACAGTATAACTCTGTATAACAATGTCCTTGACTATATTTCAAGAGATCTAAATGTGGATATAGATAGCATTGCAGTTTCAAGCATTATTCACGATCTAGACTCCTTCTTCTATATCCCTGTGGCTGAAAGCCAGGAACAAAAGGAAATGCTGATAAAAAGGCAAAACTTCTCCCGAGGTGATTTTCATTCAGATATCCTTGATAGTAACTTCAGAAAGTTATCAAGCAGTAGTAAGTACTGCCTTTTCTTCTCTTACCTTATGGATGGAGTACTTCTAGCAGAGATATTCGAGCTTCAGAGATTTACAAAGCATATTAATTACTCTTTTATTGTGGCGACGAGCCTGCGTAAGTATGCCTATATGTTGATCATTAGCAAGGAATATAAAATAGTCAAATCGCACAAGATAGAATTAAATTGAGTCGAACTTAGTGCGCTTAAACAAGCCACAAATCATTGTACGTAGTAAAGTCGCAACAATAACTCCTCTATCGTGAATATGAAGAAGGTTCTTATCTTTTTGGTTGTAATTCTTGTCGTGCTTTGTGGAGTTCGTTATATGCAGTGTAGAGAAAACAAAATATATGAAGATGAAGGGCAAGTTCTTATAGATAAGATAGAGCGCTACAGAAGCATTCATAAACGATTGCCAAATAACATAGAGTCTTTAGGCGAAGAGGAAACAATGTCTAATGACCCTTATTATGAGCAAGTTGACAGCAATACATATAAGGTTTATTTTTGTATGGGGTTTGATGCTTATAAGGTATATAGTTCCAAAGATCGCAAATGGACGAATGAAAGGTAAACAATTATGTGATGGTGTGCCACAATACTATGATATGGCAATAGTGTCCTAAACGTTTTTGGAGGACGATGGGTGTAAGATAGCCATCAAGCGGGTCAATCGCCCCTAAATATTTGCTGTAAAAACTGAGTCCCCCCCTATGCTATTTCGGTCTCGTCTGGAGGGCGTGAAACTTGGGCTATGCAAATTATGCCGTTTCCTGCATATTATCAGTTAGTTTACACCAATTTTGATGTTTCTTTATTTTCGTTGATTAGTTGCCCTCCCCGCAGATGTCAAATCGTAGCTCCGCAGAAGTGAAGTTGTCATTCCCCACGAGAAGTTTTGCCCCTCTAGGTCTATTTGCCTTTGCTCCCGTGATGAGTAGCGTCTAGGTGTCTCGACCCGCGTCACTAGCAGAGGGGGATAGCGTCACCAGTTGACAGGCTCGTAGCCGTGTCGCTGTAGGTAGGCATTCGCCTGGGAGAAGTGCCGACAGCCGAAGAAGCCCCGATGAGCCGACAGCGGACTAGGATGAGGCGCCTCGAGGATGAGGTGCTTCCGGCGGTCTATTAGTGCTCGCTTACGACGTGCATAGTTACCCCAGAGCATAAAGACCAGGTGCTCTCTCTGACTACTCAGGAGGGATATGACCTGGTCGGTGAAGGTCTCCCAGCCGTGTCCCTGATGCGAGCCAGCCTCGTGTGCTACGACCGTGAGCGTAGCATTGAGCAAGAGGACGCCCTGACTACACCAGGGCGTCAGATGACCCCCGACTATCTGCGACGGATGCCCTAAGTCGGAGGCAATCTCGGTCAGTATGTTGCGCAGGCTGGGTGGCACCTCGATGCCCTCTGGCACGGAAAAGGCCAAGCCCTCGGCTTGCCCTACACCGTGGTAGGGGTCCTGTCCGAGGATTACAACCCGCACATCCTCAAAGGGACAAAGATCAAACGCTCGAAAGATCTGACCTCCTGGCGGGTAGATTCTCTTCGTCTGGTACTCCGAGCGCACAAAAGAGGTTAAAGTCTCAAAGTAAAACTTCCCGAACTCCTCCTCCAGCACCCGATGCCAGCTAGGCTCTATGCGGACATTCATGCGATACGGCTCTTTAGTTTTATCAAAAAGCTAAGCGAGTCTCCTCTGAGCAACGATACTGGTGTCGCTACTAGAGAAGACTCGCATATAATGATCGGTAAGCTACGACTACTTGCCCCAGCGCTTGATGACAGCCTCCTGAAGCATCTCTCTAAACTTAGGATGAGCGATGCCGATAAGTGCCTCAGCACGCTCACGAGCCGTCTTACCACGCAGACGCGCTACACCATACTCCGTGACGACATAGTCCACGTCGTTGCGACCCGTGGTCACGGCTGCGCCCTCGGCTAGGATAGGCACGATACGGCTAATCTCACCACCCTTTGCCGTAGAGGCAAAAGCGAGGATACTGCGCCCGCCCTTGGAGCGTCTAGCACCACGCATGAAGTCCACCTGACCGCCAGAACCACTCAGCATGCTGTAGCCGATGCTCTCCGCATTGACCTGGCCGAGCAGGTCAATCTCCAGACAGGAATTGATCGAGACCATGTTGTCGATACTTGCCACAACAAAGGGGTCATTTGTATAGCTCACTGGATACATCTCGACATCCTCATTGTGGTCGAAGAAGTCGTACAGCTCCTTCGTTCCCATGGCAAAGGCTGTAACCACCTTATTGGCATTGCGCGTCTTGCACTTGCCCGTGATGACCCCTTTACGCATCAGTTTCATAACACCATCGGTGATCATCTCCGAGTGAATGCCCAGATCCTTGCGATCTGTGAGGTTGCTTAGGACCGCATCGGGGATAGCTCCGATACCGAGCTGGAGCGTGTCGCCATCCTTGATCATCGAAGCGCATATCTCTCCAATCTTACGCTCTATCTCACCTGGCACAGCGGGTGGCACCTCGGGTACAGCCGTACTCACCTCTATGATATAATCTAGCTGCGTCACATGAATCAGGTTGTCGCCACCGATGAAGGGGAGCTGATCATTGACCTCTGCGATGACCACCCGAGCAGCTTCGGCCGCGGGCTTGGTGTAGTCGCACGAGAGACTGAAGGAGCAGTAGCCCTCCTCATTGGGTGGTGTCACCTGCACGATAGCCACATCCACTGGATAGAAGCCATCGGTAAAGAGCCCCGGCACCTCGTGGAAGTGGCAGGGGAAGAAGTCCACCAGCCCTGCACGGCACGCCTTACGCGCATTTGTCTCAAGGAAATTAATCTTGAGATTGAAGTGCTGTGCTATCTCAGGCGTAAACTGGTACCCAGCACCATAGTACAGGACGTGAAAGATATTACCTGCGGGTAGCTCAGCGACATGCTCCATCATACTCTTGAGGATTGTATCTGGCGCAGCAGCCGCATGACCTATGACAATGTTACACCCCTCTGTGAGCTCCTTCTTGAGGGCTGCTAGGGGGTTGGTCAGGTGTGATTGATAATAGGACTTCCAGTCCTGATTCTTTTGCATAGTGTGTCTAGCTTATCTGTTGTTTGAAAAGTGGTATATGCTTAATTCTTTGGGAAGAGACGCTCCTAGGGTCGACCAGCATTTGCACTAGTCAGCACGAGGCGTGCGTCGAGCTTTCTGGAGTACAAAGATACAGATTCTCCCAGAAGCGACTTATTCGTAAGCCAGCTCTAGTATCTGTCGCACAATCTCGGGCGTCATATTCTGATGCTCTCCTAGCACGGTGCCACGCTCCGTAAAGCGACGCACCACTTCGTCGATCACCTCATGAGGAACCTCCGCATCGTGCAGCGTGACCGAGAGACCGAGCTTGGCAAAGAACTGTTTCGTCGCCTCGATAGCTGCCGTGACAGCGTGCTCCTCTCCTTGGCACGCCTGAGGGGTCAAGCCCCATATCCGAGCCGCATACTGCAGGAGCTTGTCCTGCTTGCCCAGATGGCGCATCACCTGTAGCGTGGCGGGGAGAATGATTGCGAGCGTGTGTCCGTGTGTCAGTCCCGTCAGAGCGGTCACCTCGTGACCTATATAGTGCGTACTCCAGTCTTGATCCACACCCCACGAGAGATAGCCGTTGAGTCCGACAGTAGCGCAGAGCATGAACTCGCCCATCAGGTCGACATCCTGATGGTTGTGCGTCAGCCCTGGGGCGATCTCAATGAGCGTGTGTAGCACCCCCTCGGCCATACGATCCATAAGGAGCGGACTGCGCATCGTCGTCATGTACTGCTCCATAACATGCACGAAGGTATCGGCTATACCACACGCTACCTGATAAGGCGGTAGAGAGGTCGGTACACGAGGGTCTAGGATGGAGAATTGTGGATGCTTGCTTGAGAAGGAGTACTTCTCCTGAGTCTCACGACAAGAGATGACCCCGCCGCTATTCATCTCTGACCCCGTAGCGGGAATCGTGAGCACGACACCGAGCGGTAGATGCTCGCCCCGATGCTTGCCAGCACGGACTATATCCCAGGGGTCCTGGTCACTGCACATAGCAGCGATGATTAGCTTGCTCGCATCTATGACTGAGCCACCGCCCACAGCTAGGACGAAGTCGCACTGCTCCTGACGTCCCAGCTGGACTGCCTTACGGATCGTCTCGACCGTAGGATTGGACTCGATGCCCCAAAACTCGGTCACCGAGCGACCCTCCAGTGCTTGACAGACGGCATCGTAGACACCATTGCTTCGTATGCTACCACCGCCCATCACGAGGAGGATGCGGTAGTGTGGATCAATGAGCCGAGAGAGCTCGGCAATGCGTCCCTCGCCGAAGACAAGCTTCGTGGGATTGTAGTATGTAAAGGGTTGTATCATTCTTCTTGGTAGGTTAAAGGGTGATTCATTCAGTACAAGGTTAGAGCCGTAGCCTTACCAAGAGCAAAGATACAAGTTTAGTCTCTTATCTTCAGGTAAAGCTGGTCGATGATGCCATCCGCCACGCCAATCGTAGGGACAATCACCTGGTCGGCGTGCAGAGCTGCAACGACTCGAGTGAAAAGCTCTCCCGCTGGGACAATCACATCGGAGCGGTCGGGCTTGAGATTGAAGCGGGTCATCCGCTGTTCATCCGTCAGTGCCGCCAGCGTCTCGTAGATCTCTTGCAGAGCTTCGGCTGAGATAAAGCGGGTGTCAGGCTTAGCGAGGTCGGTCGTGCCGTTGAGCCGAGCGAGCCGGTTGATGTTGCCACCCGTACCAACGATGGTCGCAGCTCCATACTGACTATACAGCTCCGAGAGATACTGGTCAAAAGCCTCGAAGGTCGCATCTCGCACTACCCCACTCAGCATACGCACCGTACCGATGTCAAAGGAGCGTGTGGCGACAGGCTCTCCTTCCACATAGAGGTTTAACTCCGTGCTACCTCCACCCACATCCATAAAGAGGTAGTTACGATCAGTCGTGACGATGCGGTGTATCTTGCTCTGCGCCACGAGAGATGCTTCCTCCTCCCCTGAGATTACCTCTATCTCTATACCAGTCTTACGTAGCACTTTGTCCACAATCTCCTGAGCATTGCTCGCCTCGCGCATCGCTGAGGTAGCGCAGGCGCGGTAGTGAGCTACGTCATATATCTTCATCAGATGCTTGTAGACCTTCATGAGAGAGAGTATATCACGCTGCTTCCTCTTAGATATCTGTCCAGAGATAAAAGCATCTTCGCCCAGTCGGAGTGGCACACGCAGGAGCTGCACCTTGCTGAGCGGTTGCTCAGAGAGGTCACTATTGACGCACTTGATGAGGAGCCGCACGGCATTCGAGCCGATGTCGATGGCGGCGAGGTTGAGCTTTCTCATATCTTCGTATCAGTGTCTATGTCTTGCTGTAGGTAGTAAGCGTAGAGGTCGGTCTGCGAGCGGTACCATAGCGTCGGAGCCTCCTCGCGCCGAGGACGCCCATCGTGACTATTGACGTAGTGTCCCTGCGATACATCTTGCAGTCCGCACGCCACGATGTGATGCAGGTCTCGCTGTATCTCCTTGTCGTAGACAGGAGCCACCACCTCGATACGACGATCCAAGTTGCGCTGCATCCAGTCCGCTGAGCCAATGAAGTAGAGCGGATCGTCATTATTGCAAAAGATAAAGATGCGCGAGTGCTCCAGATAGCGGTCTATGATGCCATAGACGCGAATGTTTTCGCTTACCCCCTTGACACCCGGCACCAGCGAACAGTTACCACGCACCAAGAGGTCAACGTCCACACCCGCCTGAGAGGCTGCGTAGAGACGCTTGATGAGGGCGGGGTCAACGATGTGATTCACCTTGACCATAATGTAGGCAGGCTTGCCCGCAAGCTTGTTTTTGATCTCCCGATTGATCAGAGCGGTAAAGCGACGACGCATATCATTTGGCGAGACCAGAAGCTCCTTAAAGTGGGTGTCTAGGTAAGGCTTCTCGATGTACTTAAAGACATCCGCCACCTCCCTCGCCACATTCTTATTGGCCGTCATCAGCATCACATCGGTGTAGACACGGGCTGTACCCTCGTGCATATTGCCCGTACCGATGCAGGCTATATCGCCATGCCGGGTCGTGATATGGACCAGCTTGCTATGTATCTTGAGCGTCTCAGGACCAAAGAGCACATTGATGCCCGCCTCAATCATCTCCTTAGCCCAGGCTATATTGCTCTCCTCGTCAAAGCGTGCCAGCAGCTCCACGACGACCGTCACCTTCTTACCGTTCTTAGCCGCAGCGATGAGAGCGTTGATCACGTTCGAGTCCTTGGCGACACGATAGAGCGTACACTTGATTCCCCGCACCTCATCGCTAATAGCTGCCTCACGCAGGAGACGCAGGAAGCGGTTGAAGCTGTGATAGGGGAAGTGCAAGTGCCGGTCTCGATGCAGCACCTGATCGATCATACTCTCCGTAAAGTCAATGCCATCACCTAGGATCGGCGTCTGTGGCTCATTGCACAAGTCTTGGCGACCGCACTTAGGGAAGTCCATCAGATCACGCAGATTGTGGTAACGCCCGCCCGCCACCTTAGCATCGTTGCTGTCTAGTCCTGCCTTGCGAAAGATCTTGTTGCGCAGCGTCGCTGGCATCTCCTCATCGTAGACCACACGGAGCATCTCGCCCTTGCGACGGCGACGCAGCCCCTTGGAGACACGCTGCACCACACCCACATCGACATCCTCCTCGCGAATGTCCATCTCCGCATCCTTGGTAAACTTGAAGGTGTAAGCCTCAAAGTCATTGCACCGCAAGCCCGCAAAGATATACTTAAGGTTGAAGCGGATCACATCATCGAGAAACATGATGCAGACCCTCCCCTCCTCATCGTCTGCGATGCGGATAAATCGGCCGAACTTCTCTACCGGAGCCTTGATGATGCCGACGCTCTGACGCAGTGGTTTGTCACTCCCCGGCTCCAGCTCTTTCATCTGCACCGCTAGGTAGATCGACTCCTCTATCTGATCTGCCGAAAAGTCCATCTTGCGCAGCGAGAGCGGATTGGTACTCGCACCCAGCTGCCTAATATAGAAGTCAAAGACCTGCTCCTTCTGTCGGGGCGTCAGCTCCTGCTCGTTGACCACTCGTATGCCCTCCTCAGCGAGGTCATCCAGTGCCTGCTGAAAGTTCTCCTCAAAGGTCTCAGCATACTCCTTATTGATTTTGTAGATCTTGCGCAGCGTCCGCTCCGCCTCCTTGCGCTGCGGTGCTGACAGCTCCTCGTCCTCTGCAATACGCCGTAGCGAAGCCACACGCACACGAAAGAACTCGTCCAGATTGTTTGAGTAGATGCCCAAGAAGTTCAGACGCTCCATCAGCGGGACATCCTCTCGGGCACTCTCTAGGAGGATGCGGCGATTGAAGGACATCCAGCTTACATCTCGATCTATGTAAGGGAATTTGTTCACTTTGCGTTTCGTTGTATTGCCCATAAGTTGCGATACAATGGTATTTGGGCAAATGTACCACTTGTATGTTGAGAAGCTGTTAAGGGAGCTTGTACTCCCCCACCGCTTTAGTCACGGCGGAAGATATCTCGTGTGTAGACCCGCTCAGCGACATCGTCGAGGTCGGTGTGGTAGCGGTTCGTAATAATAGCCTGAGAGCGAGCCTTAAAGGTCGCTAAGTCGTTCTCCACAAGGCTCCCGAAGAAGGTCGTATGCTGCGCCAGCGTGGGCTCGTAGATAATCACCTTGGCCCCCTTAGCCTTGATGCGCTTCATCACCCCCTGGATTGAAGAGTGGCGGAAGTTGTCACTGTGGCTCTTCATCGTCAGGCGGTAAATGCCGATGACGCACTCACGCTCTTGCGTCGGGTCGTACTGATTCTCCTCCATATAGCTGTAATAGCCCGCCATCTTCAGCACTTGATCTGCAATAAAGTCCTTGCGTGTACGGTTGCTCGCCACGATGGCGCCGATGATGTTTTGCGGCACAGCATCGTAGTTGGCGAGGAGCTGCTTCGTATCCTTAGGCAGGCAGTAGCCACCATAGCCAAAGGAGGGATTGTTGTAATGGTCGCCAATGCGGGGATCTAGGCAAACGCCCTCGATAATGCTCTTGCTGTCTAGCTCCTTAAGCTCGGCATAGGTGTCTAGCTCATTGAAGTAAGAGACCCGCAGCGCTAGATAGGTATTGGCAAAAAGCTTGACCGCCTCAGCCTCCGTCGTACCCATCAGCAGCACAGGCATATCTTGGCGAATGGCTCCCTCACGTATCAGCTCGGCAAAGCGCTCTGCACGCTCCCGTTGATGCGCGCTCTGCTTGTCATACCCCACGATAATGCGCGAAGGGTAAAGGTTGTCGTAGAGTGCCTTGCTCTCACGAAGGAATTCTGGCGCAAAGAGGATGTCATCGTAGCCCATCAACTCGCGCAGGTGAGCCGTATAGCCCACAGGCACCGTCGACTTAATCACAATCGTCGCAGAGGGGTTGCAGGCACGTACCGCAGTGACCACCGCCTCGACGGCAGAGGTGTTGAAGAAGTTCTGCACCGAGTCATAGTTGGTCGGCGTGGCCACCACGACGAAGTCCGCCCCACGATAAGCCTCCTCGGCATCTAGCGTAGTACGCAGCCGGAGCTGTCGTGTCGCCAGGTACTCCTCGAGATAGTCGTCCTGTATCGGTGACTTACGCTGATTGATTAGGTCCACTCGCTCGGGCTGTATATCCACGCCCACCACCTCGTGGTGCTGCGCTAGGAGTACCGCCACCGAGAGACCCACATAGCCCATGCCTGCGACTGCTATCTTCATACGTTGAGAGATTACATTTTAGTGTCTGGACAAAAATACAACAATTCGTGGATAGCGGCTCATTACTCCCCTATCCGCAATACCGCGCACATTCCACCCGCTAATCCTTCTCTGGGATTCTCTATCAAGCTTACACCTCATCTGCCACCCTTGTATCGCACTGATTACGTAACAGATACGAGTTCCAAAAGCAATTCCCCTCTTGGAACTTTTTAGTTCCAAGGCGGGAACTTTTTAGTTCCAAGGCAGGAACTTTTAGGGGGAAGGGCATTAGGGAGAGG
>JAERMT010001028.1_pt1 | contig 11293 bp, 9 predicted proteins | sample 9267081 | NCBI WGS metagenome assembly JAERMT01 (sample SAMN17071939, study PRJNA684904) | human gut metagenome | isolation source: diarrhea sample from child under the age of five | host: Homo sapiens | place: South Africa: Mafikeng, Mafikeng Provincial Hospital | collected 2019-09
CTCAGCCGGTGAAGATGGGGGCTTTTCTGCGCAATTTTATCCTTGAAAGACCGATAAAGTCATTTCGCGTGAGCAGTGGAATGCGCCGGTTCCCAGTCCTTGTAATTCTCGTACCGGCTCTCCCTGAGGGTGACGTGCGACCAGATCTCGTCGGCCACAGGCTGCCAGTCGGCCGCATACGCACCGCATTTGTCGCAGAGGTGGTCTACGCTCTCGGGCGACTGCAAGTCGGTGCTGTGAGCACCGGTGTCATGCACCATCTGGCGCAGAAGCTCGGGGTTTTCCAGCATCGGGCAGGGACGCAGGTGGTTTTTATTGAAGGGCTGGCCGTTGTGGTAGGCCATGAAGAGCGGGCTGCGGAGAATATCGAGGATGCTGCTGTCGTGGATGTTGGCGTTGGAATAGTGGATGAAGACGCACGGCTCTGCATCGCCCGCCGAATTGATATGGAAATAGTTTCGTCCGCCTGCGATGCATCCGCCCACAAACTCGCCATCGTTCTGGAAGTCCATCGGATAGAACGGAATATCACTCTTTTCGGAGCGGAGATACCGGATGCGCTCGATCATGTACTTGCGCTGAGCAGGCGTGGGCATCAGCTCCGGCGCGGCCTCGTTGCCTACCGGCATATAGTGGAAGTAGAACCCGAAGTGCGCACCCTTGTCGCAGAGCATCCGCATAAAGTGGTCGCTGGTGACGGCTTCGAGATTGTCTCTGGTATAGCAGATGGAGGTGCCAAAAAGGATCCCGTGGGCCTTGAGCAAGTCCATCGCATTCATGACAGCGGCATAGTGGCCGTCGCCCCGCCGGGCATCATTGGTAGAGGGAGTTCCCTCGATCGAGAGCATGAAGGCGATATTGCCCAGTTTTACGACCTCTTCGCAGAACGGCTCATCGATGAGGGTCGAGTTCGTGTAGATCGCAAACTGCACGTCGTTGTGCTTTTTCGCCAGACGGAGAATATCCGCCTTCCGCACCAAAGGCTCGCCGCCGGTGAGCATATAGAGATAGACCCCCAGCTCCTTGCCCTCGGTGATGATCTTGTCCATATCCTCAAAGCTGAGGTTGTTTTTGTGGCCGTACTCGCCCGCCCAGCATCCCACGCAGTGCATATTGCAAGCCGAAGTGGGGTCGAACAGGATCAGCCACGGGATATTGCAGTGGTACTTTGTGCGGTTCTCGCGGATGGTCTTTGTCCCCCGGAAGAACGCCTCATAGCCAAGGTTGAGCGCCGTGGTGCGTGCCACGCTGGGCGCGGTCTGGTCGAGCACACAGTTGATGAGCTTCGACCACTTGCTGTCCGCATCGGTCAGCACTGCGCGGGCGTGCTCATACGCCTCCTCGCTGAACGAGTCGCCATAGAACTGCTTTGCGACGTCCACCATCTCGGCAAACGCCTTCTGACGGTCTTTTCTGACATGAGCAAGTGCCGCATCCACCATCGTTCCGACAGCGGTACGCTGTACCTTATGGCTCAACGGCTCCAACGCGATACTCATAAAAGTCTGCCTCCTTGTGTGGGGCTTTGCCGGCCCTTTGTTTTGACAATACTTTAACATTTTTCCGACAAAGGTTCTATAAACAACAAAAGCAGGGTGATAGTTTTTCTATCATCCTGCTCTGCTTGTTCAGATTTTTATCAGTCGTCGATTTTTGATGCTCTGCCGTCGGTGCTGAAGCGCAGCAGCGCCCGCTTCAGATCCCCGTGCATCATGGTGTTGAGCCGTTCGGCCATGATGGCCGGTTCGGTCTTCATATCGCGGCGTATCCATTCCAGCACCATGCCCACAAAGCCATACTTATAAAAATCAATGATGAACTGCTTGTCCTCTTCCTTCACCGGGATGTTTTCACGCTCTATAAACATCCGCAGCAGAGGGTCAAGCATTTTATAGAGGTACTGCTCCACCTGTTCCCGGCTGATGGAGCGGTAGACATTCAGCACCAGCACCCGGTTGGCCTGCACCTTTTCCAGCATATCGCGGAAGGCGTCGCTCCACGTCTCAAAGTCCTGATGGCCTTCCAGTGCCTCTGTGGCATCCTCCACCAGGATCCAGTCCACCAAGTCGTAAATATCCTTGAAATGGTAGTAAAAGGTCATGCGGTTCACGCCGCAGTCCTCGGTAATGTCGTTTATCGTGATCTTATTCAGCGGCTTGCGGAGCAGCAGCTTTTTGAGCGATGCTTCCAGCGCGCGTTTTGTCGTCTGTGCCACGAGAATGCCCATCCTTTCGCGTTTGCCCCGTTCTGTGCGGAGTTTCCCGACTTCTACCTATTATGATACCTCATCCGCCTGTGCAGGTGCAAGCATCTTTTTCGACATTTTCGTGAACTTTTTATGTTTTCTTAAGATTCGGACAGCAAAAAAGCCTGCGCCGCCGCAGCGCGTCTATCAGGAGCTTTCCGAAAAGCTTTGACATTTTCCGGCTTTCCTCTTGATTTCTCCCCCGGCCCTGCTTACAATGGAGACACAGCGGAGGCATCTCCCCTGTTCTTTTGATTGGGAAAGAGGTTTTTTCTTATGCTGAATACCATCGGTTTCTTAGGCTGCGGCAACATGGGCGGAGCCATCGCCCGGGCCGTCTGCAAGGCGGCAGACCCGCAGAACGTCTGGCTGGCCAACCGCACCGCCGCCAAGGCAGAGGCTCTGGCCGCTGAGCTGGGCTGCAACACCACCATCAACGACGAGGTAGCGGGCCGCTGCGACCTCATCTTCTTAGCCGTCAAGCCCCAGATGATGGAGGAGCTGCTGGCACCGCTCCGCTTCACGCTGGCCGAACGGCCCAGCCGCTTCGTGCTGTGCAGCATGGCGGCGGGCCTGTCCATCGCCCGCATTCAGGAGATGGCGGGCGGCGACTGCCCCGTCATCCGCATCATGCCCAACACGCCCGCTTCGGTGGGGGCCGGTATGATCCAGTACTGCACCTCCAATGTCACCGCCGAGGAAGAGGCCGAGTTCCTGAAGCTGATGGCCCCCGCCGGGCGGCTGGATGCTGTGCCGGAAGGCCTCATCGACGCGGCCAGCTGCGTGTCCGGCTGCGGCCCGGCCTGGGTGTATCAGTTCATCGAGGCGCTGGCCGACGGCGGCGTGGCCTGCGGCCTGCCCCGTGCCAAGGCGCAGGAGTACGCCGCCCAGATGGTCCTGGGCAGCGCGAAGCTGGTGCTTGAGAGCGGCCAGCACCCCGGCGCACTCAAGGACGCCGTGTGCAGCCCCGACGGCAGCACCATCCAGGGCGTGCGGGTGTTGGAAGAAAAGGGCCTGCGGGGCGCGGTGATGGACGCCGTCATCGCCTCCTACAACAAGACCAAAGAGATGGGGAAGGGTTGATCTATGCGCATCGTAGTCAAAGTCGGCACCTCCACACTGGCCCACTCCACCGGACGGCTGAACATCCGCCACACCGAAGAGCTGGTGAAGGTGCTCAGCGATTTGAAGAACGCCGGACATGAGGTCATCCTCGTGTCGTCGGGTGCCATCGGCATGGGCGTGGGCAAGCTGTCGCTTTCCGCCCGCTCTACCGATATGTCCTCCAAGCAGGCTTGTGCCGCCGTGGGGCAGTGTGAGCTGATGTACACCTACGACCGGCTGTTCAGCGCCTACGACCACACGGTGGCGCAGATTTTGCTCACCGGTGTGGACATCGAGCACGCCAGCCGCCGCGAGAACATCCAGAACACCCTCACCCGTCTGCTGGAGCTGGGCGCACTGCCCATCATCAACGAGAACGACACCGTCGCCACCGACGAGATCACCTCCATCGGCGACAATGACACCCTCGCCGCCATCGTCACCTGCTGCATCAAGGCCGATCTGCTGGTGCTGCTGAGCGACATCGACGGCCTCTACACTGCCAACCCCCACACCCACCCGGACGCAAAGCTCATCCCGCTGGTGGAGGACATCACGCCCGAGGTGATGGCGCTGGCCGACGGGGCCGGCTCGGCGCTGGGTACCGGCGGAATGTCCACCAAACTCCGGGCCGCCCGGATGGTGACCTCCAGCGGAGCTGACATGGTCATCGCGAACGGCGCCCACCCCGAGCTGCTCTATGACATCGCCGAGGGCCGTGCCGCAGGCACCCGCTTTGCGGCCCACAGACAGGAGGCATAACATGACCACACAGGAAATTCTGGAAGCCGCCCGCGGGGCCAAGACTGCCGTTGCCCTTTCGGACAGCGGCACCCGTGATTCTGCCCTTCTCGGGATGGCTGATGCCCTCTGCGCACCGGAATCCATGGACGCCATCCTCGCCGCCAACGCCGAGGACATGGCCGCCGCCAAGGGCCGCATCAGCGACGTCATGCTGGATCGCCTCGCCCTGACGCCCCAGCGCATCGAGGCCATGGCCAAGGGCATCCGGGACGTTGCCGCCCTGCCTGACCCGGTGGGCCGGGTGCTGAGCCGCATCGAGCGTCCCAACGGCCTCGTCATCGAGAAGACCGCCGTGCCGATGGGCGTCATCGCCATCATCTACGAGAGCCGCCCCAACGTCACCAGCGACGCTGCCGCCCTCGCCATCAAGAGCGGCAATGCCTGCATCCTCCGCTGCGGCAAAGAGGCGTGGCGCTCAGCCAATGCCATCGTTCAGGCCTTGCGGCAGGGCCTGCGGGCAAACGGTCTGCCTGAAACAGCAGTCTGCCTCATTGAGGACACCACCCATGCCTCGGCCAACGCCCTGATGACCGCCGTCGGCTATGTGGACCTGCTCATCCCGCGCGGCGGGGCCGGACTCATCCGTGCCTGCGTCGAGAACGCGAAAGTCCCCTGCATCCAGACCGGCACCGGCATCTGCCACATCTTCGTGGACGACACCGCCGACCAGACCAAGGCCCTGGACATCATCGAGAACGCCAAGGCCAGCCGCCCCAGCGTCTGCAACGCCGAGGAAGTCTGCCTCGTCCACAGCGCCATCGCGAGCGAGTTCCTGCCGAAGCTGGCCCAGCGCCTCGGCCCCGACCGCACCGCCAAGGGTCTGCACCCGGTGGAGCTGCGACTGGACGAGCGCGCCGCCGCCCTCATCCCCGGCACCCCCGCCGGGCCGAGGGATTTCGACACGGAGTTCCTCGACTACATCCTTGCGGTGAAAGTCGTGGACAGCGTGGAGGAAGCCATCGCCCACATCGCGGCCCACTCCACCGGCCACAGCGAAGCCATCCTGACCTGGACCGACGCCCACGCCGCCCTCTTCACGGCGGCAGTGGACAGTGCCGCCGTCTACGTCAACTGCTCCACCCGCTTCACCGACGGCGGAGAGTTCGGCCTTGGCTGTGAGATGGGCATCTCCACCCAGAAGCTCCACGCCCGGGGACCCATGGGCCTTGGCGAGCTGTGCAGCTACAAGTACATCATCCACGGCAACGGTCAGACCCGGTAATTTTCGGGTTTTTCCGGGATGCATCACCCTTTCGGTAAAAATTTTCTCCACAGGCCGGGGCCAAATGCCCCGGCCTGTATTTTTGTTTCATCGAGATGGACCGTTTTTCTCTCAAGCACACTTTTGGCTGAAAAAGTTTTGCAAATTCATCTGAGAATAATTCCTTGTATCCAAATTTTCTCCATTCTCCACAAAGCAATAGTCATACTTTTACCATTTTATCCTACAAAAATCACAATAAAGCTCTTGACACACGGGCCTTCTGCGGGTTAAATTTAGAATGAGGGTGTGATTCAACACAATCTCACCGGTTTAGTGTGTTTATCGAGAATTGTTCTCTGTAAGGCTTCAACTTTTCAGACCGTTTTACTGCGGAGAACACTCTTCCGAGCATATCCGCCCACTCACAACACTATACTTGGAATGAAGGAGAGAGTGTTATGACGATTGCTATTCTTGCACATGATTCCCGCAAAGAGCTGGCGCTGCAGTTCTGCACAGCTTACAGCGGCATCCTATCCCGCAACACAGTCATTGCCACCGGCACCACCGGTCGGATGCTGGCGCAGGCCACCGGCCTGCCCGTACACTGCTACCTCTCCGGGAAGCTGGGCGGCATCCAGCAGATCTCGGCCCGGGTGGCCTGCGACGAAGTAGACCTCGTGCTCTTCTTCCGCGACCCGCTCAAGGCCGGGAACGGCAGCGGCAGCGAGCAGAACCTGCTGCGGCTGTGCGATATGCACAGCGTGCCGATCTCCACCAACATCGCCACCGCCGAGGTGCTGCTGCGCGGCCTCGACCAGGGCGACCTCGACTACCGTGAGGGCATCCATCCCGACATCGTGGAGCCGCTGCCCGTCCATCGGGCCGTGTGCTGAGCCTGTTTTTAAGACTTTTCCGCCATTTGTGGTTTTGTGTATAGAGGGTTTTCGACAAAGAAAGACACCGCAGAAGCTTTCACACTTCTGCGGTGTCTTTTTATCTTATGCGCTCAGATACCACTGAGGGATGACTTATTCCAGACCGCCCATCTGCTTGATCGCCTTGATGGCGTAGGTCAGGGTGCGGCCCATAGCCACGCCTGCCATCAGGCAGGGATAGTTGTTGGCGAAGAAGGAGCCGGACATATCGCCGGTGACATACAGGCCGGGCATCGGCTTGTTGTCGTTGTCCAGAGCCTGACCCTTGTCGTTGATGGCGATGCCCTGCTCGGTGGTCAGCAGAGAGGCACCCAGCCAGCAGCCGTAGAAGGGAGCGGTGCGGATGGCGCTCAGACGGTAAGCGGGCTTGCCGAAATCCTCGTCGTTCTGCTTGTCGTACAGCTCATTGTAGCGCTCAACGGTAGCGAGGAAGGTGTCCTTGGCCTCACCGGTGAAGCCCAGCTTGTCGGCCAGCTCCTCGATGGTGTCGCAGACGAACAGGGTGCCGGCTGCAACGGCCTCATCGACCTTGCCCTGGAAATACTTCTCGCCGCCGTTGCGGGTCTGGGCAGAGCAGCCGATGGTGTGGAAGCGCTTTGCGTCCTCCAGAACATTGGCGTCGCAGATCTGTGCGTAGACGCGGCCCGGCTGATGAGCAGCAGCGTAAACAATATCGTTGTAGGGGCTGCTCTCGTTGGCGAAGCGCTCACCGTTGCGGTTGACCTTCAGGAAGGGCTGGGTGCCGGGGTTGTACTGGCGGATGGGGCCGGGGAAGGCCTTGCCGCCGAAAGCGGAGTCGCTTGCCACATAACCGCCGTCCACGCCGGGAGCCACGATGCCGCGGTCGAACAGCATGGGCGCAGCTTCCTTGTCGAGGTTTGCGCCGGCCCAGACAGCGGCACGGATGCCGTAGCCCTTATCGGCCGGAGAGTAGGAGCAGGCAGTGGTGACGGAGGTACCCAGCGGGTCCAGCTGCTCCATCATGTAGGGGTTGCCGGGGAAGCCGCCGCAGGCCAGCAGAACGCCCTTGTTGGCGTTGTAGCGGATGAAGTGGTCATCTTCGGTGCTCTGGGCGATGATGCCGGTGATGCGGCCAGTGGAGTCCTTCTCCAGCTTTGCCAGAGAGGTCTTGAAGTCCACATCGTAGCCCAGCTCACGGATGTAGTCCAGCAGCAGCTCGTTACGGGCTGCGCCGGAGCTGCGGTCATAGGTGTACTCGATCTCGGGGTACATATAGTCGGTGTTGTGCTCGGCATTCTCGGCAGGCCACTTCGCCTCATCGCCGTAGGTGTAGACCATCTTGACACCGTACTTGTCTTCCATGATGGAGCGGATGAACTCGATCATCTCCCCGGACTCGTTGATCCAGGTCTTGACAACGCGCTGGTCGCACTTGCCGGAAGCGTAGCGAGAGATCTCGCTCAGCAGCTTGGCACGGTCCATCTTGATGCCCTGTGCCTGTGCGCCGAAACCGTCCACAGCGCCGACCCAGTGACGGGTATCCTGCACGTTGCCGTTCTGCTCGATGACGCGGAAGTTCAGGCCGTGAGCAGCAGCGTAAGCAGCTGCGACCATGCCGCCGTTGCCAGCGCCGACGATGAGGATGTCGGTGTCCACGGTCTCGGTGATGGCAGCCTCGTCGATGTCGGGCTCTTTGCCCAGCCAATCGTTTTCGTCACCGGTGGGCAGCTGGACGGAGGTCACAGCAGCCTCGCCCCTGGCCTGAGCGTAACAGCTCTTGGCAGCCTTCATGACAGCGTCGGAAGTGATGGTGGAACCGGAAACGCCGTCGATCTCAGCAGAGCCTGCAGCCATCAGCTGCTCACGCAGCTGGTCGGCAGCAGCAGCGCCGTAGGAAGCGGTCTCGCCGGAGGTATCGACCACAACGTCGGTCACAGCGCTGTCGGAGAAGGTCATGGTGACCTTGACGGTAGAAGAGATGCCCTCAGCAGTACCCTCATAGGTGCCGGGGATGTAGGTGCCGGCTGCACCGGAAGCAGCAGTGGAAGAGCTGGCAGCATTGCAGGCAGCCAGAGCACCGGCAGTCACACCAGACATGGCGGCTGCGGCAGCGATCTTCAGAAAACCTTTGCGGGAGATCTTGTTCATTTTGCGTGGTTCCTTTCTTCGTGTCTTTTTCTTCTTCTCTATTCTTTCTCATAGCTCCGTGCAGCGGCAGACCTTCTTGCACTGCCGCCCACATCGTTCGATAATAATTTAACACAAATTCAAGGGTCTGTCTTTTAAGAATCCTTAAACATCCTGGCCATTTCTTCGTTCAATTCCGGACATTCTTGTTAATTATTTGCTTAACAAGTCCAAAAAGAGCGCCGACCGCTTAAGTTTCCTTAAGAAGTCGGCGCTCTCATCAAAACGATTCTTAAACCTTGCCGCCGTCCGGCTGGAACACATAACCCTTGCCCCAGACATTTTTTAAGTAGACAGGCTTTGCCGGGTCGGGCTCTATCTTGCTGCGGAGGTTGTGGATATGTACCTGCACCGTCCGCACATCACCGAGGCTTTCCTTGCCCCATATCTTCTGGTAGAGCTCGTTGGCCGTGAAGAAGGTGTTCGGGTAGCGGATGAAGAGGGTGAGGATGCGATATTCCATATCGGCCAGATGGACGCTGCGGCCATCCTTCTCCACGCTGTGGCTGTTGGCATCCAGCGTGAAGGCCGCGCAGTGGTAGCCGTTGACGCTGGGCTCTGCGCCGTCCATCTGCACCCGGCGGATGTTGGCCATGATGCGGGCCAGCAGGATCTTGTTATGATAGGGCTTTGCCAGAAAGTCGTCGCCGCCCATTTCCAGCGCGCGGACGATGGTATCGGTATCGTCCAGACAGGATGTGAAGATGATGGGGCAGTGGTACCAGCTGCGCAGACGCTGGCAGAGGTCTACGCCGTTGGTGTCCGGGAGAAGGATGTCCATCAGGATGACATCGAACTTTTCCCGCGCATGGCTCAAAGCGTCGCCGCCCGTCTCTGCACAGACCACCTCAAAATTCTGCTGACTTTTCAGAAAATAGCATGTGGTGTCGCGGATCACGGGGTCATCTTCCACCAACAATACGCGGATCATCCTGTCAGCCCTCCCCTTTTTTCGCACGATTTGTTATACTGTAGTATACCTTATTTTTTGCACATCTACAAGGGGAGGCATCGCCATGAAGCAAAAATGGCCCATTCTGATTTTCTCCGCCCTGCTTACGGCCTTTATCGTGCTGGCCGGCATCTGGGGCAACGCGCAGTTCGAGCATCTGCACAGCGGCAGCATGCTGACGGCGGAACACGCCGCCCAGGGCATCGCACTGGACGGCTGGCGGCAGGAAGCCCCCGGCCAGTGGCACTTTACTTTCACGGTGGGGGAAGACATCCCGTCCCTCACCCTCTGCGTCACCAACACAGCGGCGCCGCTGGCCCATGAGAGCCTCACCAGCCTCGAGCGCTCGGGGGAGCTGTACGCACTGGACGTCACGCCCGGCGAGACGGTGGAGCTGGTGTTCACCTGCGGCCGCAGCCCCCAGACATGGCTGATGACTTCCGCCTTCGCCTCCCGGGCATTCCGCTTTCGCACCATGACTCAGCTCATCGCCCTGACGGCCTTTGTGACCATGGGGATGGTGCTGCTGGCGCTCTACCACTATAAGCACCTGCCGGAGCTGGGGTACTTCCTGCTCTACCTCGTCATTATGAGCGCCTGGGCGCTGATGGTCTTCTTCTTCCCGGCCATCCGGAGCAGTCTGCTCCAGCGCATCCTCCGCTCCTTCTTCTCCCTCACTGTGCTGGCCTCGGCACTGCTGGCGGCAGGGCTGCTGGGGGTAAAACTGCCCCGCTCCGGGCGGGGGCTCCTTGCGCTTGCCGCCGGATGCATCGTCTTCTTTGCGCTGTCCACGAGCAGCTATCCCCCGCTGCGGGTCGGGGTGCTGGTAGCGGGCATGTGCCTCTGCCTTTATTACTTAATGGCCGCCGTAAACGCAGACTATGAGGGTGCCGCTCTGATGCTCCTGCCCGGTGCTGTCACCACCGGCTTCCGGGTCTGGGCGCTGATGCCCGGGCTGGACAGCGCGCTTTTCGTGGAGTCTGTCCCCTTCTACCTGCTGCGCTGCGCCCGCCTCTACGACCTTCCCTTTGCCATCGGCTGCATGGTGTTCGTCTGCCGGAGGTTCGCTCTCCTCTTCGACCGCACCGAGCAGCTGGCCCGGGAGCTGGACGCCCGGGTGGCAGAGCGGACAAAAGAGCTGACCGCCGAGACCGAGGCCCGCAAGAGCATGATGCTCAACATCTTCCACGACCTGCGCAGTCCTCTCTTCGCCGTCAGCGGCGGGCTGGAAACACTGGGATCGGCCCCCGAGGCCCTTCCGGCCCTGCTTCCGGCTCTGCGTCAGCGCATTGAATTCCTGCGGCGGCTGACGGAAGACCTCTTCCTCGCGGCAAAGCTCGAGCAGAAGCAGATCCTGCTCAACGAAGACCGCGCCGCCCTCAACGAAGAAGCCGCCGTCGTCTGCGCCGCCTGCCGGAGCGAGGCCGACCAGAAGGGCGTCGAACTCCATCTCAGCGCCGACACGCCTCTGCCTGTCTGGGGCGACAGCGTGCGGTTACAGCAAATTATCCAGAACCTTGTCACCAACGCCATCCACTATACTCCCGCCGGGGGCAGCATCCATGTGGACTGCCGCGCCGAGGACGAAACGGCCTGTGTCAGCGTACAGGACACCGGCTGCGGCATCGCGCCGGAAGACCAGAGCGCTGTCTTTGACCGATACTTCCATACCACCGCCGACAAAAAGCACGACTCCACCGGCCTCGGCCTGACCATCGCGCAGGAGCTGGCCCGCCTCCACCACGGCGAGATCACATTGCAAAGTGAAGTCGGCAAGGGCAGCATGTTCACGCTGCGGCTCCCCTTACTTACAGACTGAGAGGGCAAGGCCGCTGATGAGATCTATCTCTCGATAGAGAAAGAGGACATCACGCAAAAAATCGCATGATGTCCTCTTT
>JAERMT010001284.1_pt1 | contig 11287 bp, 13 predicted proteins | sample 9267081 | NCBI WGS metagenome assembly JAERMT01 (sample SAMN17071939, study PRJNA684904) | human gut metagenome | isolation source: diarrhea sample from child under the age of five | host: Homo sapiens | place: South Africa: Mafikeng, Mafikeng Provincial Hospital | collected 2019-09
CTCCGCGGCGCTTCTGATTTTTATGCGCCGCACCAACCCCTTTGAACCTCTTGAACCTATAGAACCCGCGGAACCTCTTTCTCGTGCGATCAAGGGAGGGAATGCCACGCGGGCTAACCCCGAATTCTATTTTTCCAGCCAGAATCCCTTCCGGAGCGCTTTCCTGCCGTATTTTTGCTGGATACTGTCCATGGCTCTGGCGGCACGGGCGCGCTTCTCCTCTTTGTCTGAGAAGAGAGACGGGATGGACAGAGGCGCGCCAAGATTCGATGCGGTGACGCCGATGAGGCGGATGCCTTCGGTAAGCGGGATGCGGGAAAGCAGGGTCTGGCAGGCACTGTCGATGGTCTCCTGCAGATTCGTCCCTTCCTCCAGAGACAGACTCCGCATGATGGTTTTGAAAGACGCGAAGCGGATCTTGAGCGAGATCGTGCGCGCGGCAAGATCGTGCCTGCGAAGGCGCTGTGCGACGATGTCACTGTGGATCGCGATCTCCCGATCTATCGTTGGGCGATCGGTCAGGTCATATTCATAGGTGGATTCATCGCCGATGGATTTCACCTGCCGGGAAGAGATGATGGGGCGCTCGTCGATGCCAAGGGAGAGGGCTTTCAGCAGAGGCCCCTGGTTGCCAAGAAGGGCGGAGAGTTTTTCCGGCGCTGCCTCTTGGATGTCGGCGATGGTGCGAAATCCGGCGGCCAGGAGTTTTTTCTCCGTGACGCTGCCCACGCCCCAAAGACGGCGCACGGGAAGGGGTGCGAGGACTTCCTGCTCTCTTCCGTAGGGGATGATGCAGAGGCCGTCCGGCTTATTCATGTCACTCGCCATCTTGGCAAGGAATTTATTCGGCGCGATGCCGACAGAGGCCGTGAGATGCACGGCGCAGCGGATCTCTTCTTTGATGGCGCGTCCGATCGAGCCAAGCGTCGGATACTGGCTTCCCATGCCGGAGATGTCGAGGAAGGCTTCATCTAGGGAGATCGGCTCGTAGGCGTCCGCATAGTGGAGCATGACCTGATGGATCGCATCCGATGCTTCACGGTATGCTTCGAAGCGCGGCGCGACGAAGCAGCCATGGGGGCAGAGGCGCTTCGCCTGCGAGAGAGGCATCGCCGAATGTACGCCAAAGGCGCGGGCTTCGTAGGAGGCGGTCGCAACGACGCTCCGGCGGCTCTTTCCGCAGACGATGACAGGCTTGCCTTGGAGCGCGGGGTCGTCTCTCTGTTCGACAGACGCAAAAAAGGCGTCCATATCGACATGCATGATCCAGCGACGCATGATGAGGCTCCTTTGAAGTACAATACATTACGGCTTTGGCAGGCAGTAGAATTAGAAATGAGAAATGAGAAATGAGAAATGGTGGTGCGGCGCGAAAAAATGAAAGCGCCGCGAGTTTTCGAAAGAATGGTCAACCTCTTGACCGCTTTTTCTTCATCTTAGTGCCTTTGGAAAACTCTGTCAATTCTTTGACAAAAGGGAACGGCTTATGGATAATGAAGGGAGCAGAATGTATTATTTGATCATGCGGCGCTTTATGACTTGATGCGCCGCACCTTCATTTCGCATTTCTAATTTCTAATTTCTCATTGAATTAAGGAGGTTTCTATGAAATCATTAGTCCTTTGGTCTTCCCGCACGGGCAATACGAAGGCGGTCGCAGAGGCGATCTTTGAGGCGCTGCCGGGGGAGAAGGAGATCATGGAGGAGGGGCGCGAGGGAAACGACCTCTCTTCCTACGACCTTGTCTTTGTCGGCTTCTGGGGCTACCGCCGGGGCGCAGATCCTCTCGCGCAGAAGACGCTGTCTTCCCTTTTCGGAAAACATGTGGCGATCTATGCGACCGCCGGTACCTGGCCTGACTCGGAGGCGGCCAAGATGTATCTGGCAAATGCCGCCGCTCTTCTTCCCGAGGATGCCACCTGTCTTGGCACCTTCCTCTGTCAGGGGCGCGTGAACTCCTTCCATCAGAAGAAGCTGGCAGGCCTTGCCCAGGAGACGGCTCATGAAATGACCCCCGAACGCCTTGCTCGACTGGAAGAGGCCGAGAAGCATCCAAATGAAGAGGACTTCGCCCGCGCCAAGGCATGGGCGAAGGAAATGGCGGATCTGGCGGCTGGTGACTAGGAACTGGTGACTAGGAACTGGAGACTAGGAGACATGAGACTCCCGTATCGTCATTTCGAGCGCAAGCGAGAAATCTTTGTCATTCGCAGTCAGGAACTCACGCTTTCCCTACATGTGCCGCACTGTTCCGCTTTCCTCATCTGTCTTTCATACCGCCTGTGCCTTATCCGCCCCTTCGGGGCACCTTCCCCTCGAGGGGAAGGCTGACGATACGAGGGAAACCTGCTATCAAGAGACCTTCAGGCATCGCCCCATAAATATTCGCGGCGCTTCCCTGTTTTTATGCGCCGCACCACCATTTCTAATTTCTCATTTCTAATTTTTCATTCGAGCAAAGCGTTCATCCGCAATTCATGGGCGTCCCGCCCCACGGGCTGACCCTGAACCTATTGAACCCAATCATGACTACAAAACCTTCTTCTATGACACTCGGCATCCTTGCCTCGATCCTGGCCGCGCTTCTTTTCACACTGATGGACGTGTCTGCGAAAGCGGTTTCCTATCTGGGGACCGGCGAGCTGACGTTTGTACGCGGCCTCGTGGGGCTCTTCTTCCTGCCGCTCATCGCGAAGAGAGAGTCGCTCCCGCTTTTTTCCGGGAAGGACAGACTGCTCCTTCATACGCGCGGCATCTTCGGCGGGATGGGCATCCTGCTCTTTTTCTTCTGCCTCAAGGGGCTGACACTGGGCGATGCGGAGATCCTTGTCCAGCTCGCCGCGTTCTTCATGTGCATCCTTTCGCCGATCTTCCTAAAAACCACGCCGTCTGGGCAGGTGCGTGTCTGGCTCTTCATCATCGCTCTCGGTGCGGCGGTGGTGCTGAGGGTCTGGGATTACTCCTCCTTCAATGTTTACGCACTCATCGGCATCGTATCGGCCTTCTGCTCGGCGTGCGCCTACACCTGCATCGGCAGGCTCAATGAAAAGGGCGGACACTCCGGCGGAGAGATCGTCTTTTATTTTCAGTTCTACAGCATGGCAGGCGGTCTTTTGCTGATGCTCGGAGAGGATCTTCGGACACCTGATGCGGCAGAATGTCTCTGGCTCTTTGCCCTGTCCTTCTCTGCCATTTTTGCACAGGTCTGCTTCACATGGGGGGCGACGCACATCCATCCAATGATCGTCACCTTTGTCATGTACACCGGCGTCCTCTTTCATATCGTGGCGGGCTGGGCGCTTTGGGGAGAGGTTCTGACCATGGCATCCTGGATCGGCGGTGCGCTCATCGTAGCAGGAAGCGGGATGCTATTGTGGAAATCGAAGGGGAGCTAGGGACTGGTGACTGGTGACTAGTGACTGGTGGCTAGTAGCTAGGGATTAGGGGTGCCGAGTGACTAGTGACTTGTAATTTGAATACTACCTTCGGGCATCGACCTATTTATATTGCGGCGAAGCCGCCGCCAAAACCCTGAACCCTGAACCCTGAACCCGTCCCCCTTGTCAAGATTTCCTTCCAAACTTTATTGACATCCCCTCTTCTCTTAGATATAATTATTCTGTTATGGTGCAAATAAATGGCACAACACGATGTAAGGAGGTGTTTATACATGGCAAAAATGACATTCCAGCCGAACAACCATTGGAGAAAACAGACCCACGGTTTCCGTGCTCGTATGAAAACAAAAGCAGGCCGTATTGTTCTGAAGAGAAGAAGAGCAAAGGGCAGAAAGGTATTAAGTGCCTAATCAAGAAATCAGCGAGGAGAGGGTGGGGTATACACTGCCCCGCTCTTCTCGTATCAGACAGAACAGGGATTACCGTCGGATCTACAGATCCGGCAAACGTTTCAGCAATCGGGCCGGGCTCTGCTATGTGGTGAAAACCAAAAAGCCGGGCACCCGTATGGGCTTCGTGACTACGAAGAAGATCGGCCACGCCTTTGCGCGAAACCGTGCAAGACGTCTTATGAAGGAGGTCTACCGCCTTCATATGGCTGAGCTTTCGCCCCACTATGAAGTGGTGATGCTCTCAGGCATCTTCCTGACGGGCGCCACCTATCAGCAAGCGGAAAAAGCGATCCTTTCCTTGTGGCGCAAAGCCGGAATTCTGGTGAAATAAGATGAAAGAGCTTCTGATCGGTCTTGTCCGATTCTATAGAGCGTTTATCTCTCCCCTGAAGCCTCCTTGCTGTCGTTTCTACCCGACCTGCAGTGAATATGCACTGCAGGCGCTTCAAAAATATGGAGCCCTAAAAGGCAGCTGGCTCGCGATCAAGCGGATTTCCAAGTGCCACCCGTTTCACAAAGGTGGATACGACCCGCTCCCGTGAAGAGGCTGTCTTTTTTCAATGCTTCGCATAGAAAAAAGTGAGGAGTGAGGAATTAGGAGTGAGGAGTGAAGGTGCGGCGCAAAATAAAATGAAAGCGCCGCGAGTTTTAAAACTGGCAGCGCTTCTTACCTTTGATGCGCTGCACCGCCATTTCGTATCCCTAATCCCTAATCCCTAATCCCTAATCCCTGGTCACTAGTCACCAGTCACCAGTCACTAGCTACCAATCCCCGGCCATCCATCCCACCATAACCGCCGATCGATTTCCCGAAAACTCACCGGGCTCTTGAAATTCAGAAGGCCCGGGCATGTAACGGCTGCAATATAGGCCGTATAAGGAGTAACCAATGAGTGATTTTCAGATTCCGTTTCTGTCGAGCTTAGTCGGAATCCTCGCAGAGGTCATGCGCGTCTGCCTGGAATTCTGCTACAAAATGACAGAAGACCTGGGATTTCCGAGCTATGGGATCGCCATCATCGTCCTGACCGTCATTATCAAGACGCTGCTGCTCCCGCTCGCCCTGAAACAGATCCGGTCCATGAAGGCCATGCAGGCCATTCAGCCGGAAATGCAGAAGATTCAGAAGAAATACAAGAATGATCCGCAGAAGCTGCGTGAAGAAATGGGCAAGCTCTACAAGGAAAACGGAGCCTCTCCGCTCTCCGGCTGCCTGCCGCTCCTCATCCAGATGCCATTCCTGATCTCCATCTACTACGCACTCCAGGGCTTTTCCTATGATCCGGCCCACGAGAGCTTCCTGTGGCTGGAAAGCCTGGCTGTACCGGATGAGACCTACATCCTTCCGATCCTCTCTGCTGCCTCCACCTTCATCATTTCCTGGCAGACCACCCCGAAGGACGCACCGAGCAACCAGAAGACCATGCTGCTCATGATGCCTGTCATGATCGGCTGGATGTCCCTGAACTTCCCGAGCGGCCTTGTCATTTACTGGATCGTTTGCAACCTTTACCAGCTCGTCCAGCAGACCATCATGTACTGGGGCGAAATGAAGGAACGCATCGGCGGCAAAGCTCCGAAAGGAACACTCACCGTTCATGGAGAGAACCAGCCGAAAGCGGAAGTGAAGAAGAAAAAGATCATCCGTAAGAAAGTCATCAAGAAAGTCGTGAAGAAGCCTGCGGATGCACCAAAAGACGAAAACAAAGAAGCCTCTCCTTCCAAAGCAGAAGCTCCTGAAGAAGTAAAAGAACCGGCCGGCGATGAAAAGCCGGCTAAGGCAGAAGTACTTGCTAAGAGCACCGGGGAGGCTGATGAAAAATGAGAACAGTCAGAATCACAGCAAAAACCATCGAAGCTGCTGTCGCTGAAGGCTTGGAAAAGCTCGGCATCAGCCGCGAAGAAGCTGTCGTCCATGTCGTCGAACAGCCCTCGAGCGGACTCTTCGGCCTCATCCACAAGAAGATGGCGGTCGTAGACATTTCCGCACCGGATGAAGAAGTGCCAGAAGACACTGTCGAAGAAGCATCTCCTGCCGAAGAAGCACCGGCGGCAGAAATCCCTGCCGAAGAAGCGAAGGAAGAAACGCCGGCCGAAGAACCGAAGGCGGAAGAAGCCGCTCCGGAAGCCGAAGAAGCACCGGCAGAAGAGAAGAAAGCCGAACGCGAAGAGCCGACCTTCGATCCGGAAGAACAGAAAAAGGTCGCGGAAGAAGCAAAGACCTTCCTCGCGGGCGTCTTTGCCGGTATGCACCTTGCCGTCACCATGGAATGCCGCATGACCGAAGAACGGATCATGATCAATCTGGTGGGCGATGGCCTGGGCATCCTGATCGGCAAGCACGGACAGACACTGGATGCGCTCCAGTACCTGACGAACCTGGCCGCAGGGAAATCCTTCCGCCATCACTACTTCATTCTGCTTGACGTCGAAAACTACAGAGAGCGCCGCCAGGATACCCTGGAAGCCCTCGCCAGACGCCTCGCAGGCAAGGTGAAACGCACGGGCGAAGAGATCCGCCTCGAACCGATGGCTGCCGGTGAACGCCGCATCATCCATCTGGCTCTGCAGGACGACCACGCCGTTTCCACCGATTCCGAAGGCGAAGCACCGTACAGATACGTTGTCATTCGTCCGAAGAACTGAGCAATATAAAAAAGCAGCCGTGAGGCTGCTTTTTTATTTGCGATAGTATGGGTTGGCTTATCATGGAGGAAAACTGGAACTTAAAATGAGAAATTAGAAATGAGAAATGTTGGTGCGGCGCATAAAAATAGAAGCGCCGCGGAGTATTGAATCTATCGCAACCAGCCCCGCCTCGCTGTGCTCGTCTGCTCCTTCCGGAGGAAGGGGCAGACGAGCACCCTAATCCCTAATCCCTAATCCCTAATCCCTAATCCCTAATCCCTAATCCCTAATCCCTAGTCACCAGTCGATCCATGTCAGAGCTTTCTCCAGCTCGTAGAAGCTCTTTCCATCCCAGAGGATGTCTTCGGTGAGGTGATTCAGGACATCCTCTGCATCCTCCGACTCGTAGTGATAGACGAGCTCCATGAAGTCTTCGAAAGGCTCCTTCGTGAAGCGATACTTCTCGATGCTGATCCGATACTGATGCCGTCCGGCGTGGTATTTCAGACCGGAAAAGCGATAGACAAAGCTCCTGTGACGGACAGAGGCCTCTCCGTCATTCATATAATCGATAAATTCATCTGCGTCTCCGCCGTGCATAGTGGGTTCTCCTTTAGTCCAATCAAACAGAATCGTTTGCAATAAAAATGGGAATAAAAAATTATAAAGTACGCATCACTGCGGGCATCGGTCACTGCTTATTTTTCCCGAGCAGGAAGTCATAGAGATTCTGGTGGATGATGCCATTCTGTGAGAAATCGATGGTGTCCATGGTAATGAGGTACTTGGGAAAATTGTCTGTGATTTTCTGGAACGGCGCAAGTTCGCGGGCAAGCACGGTTTCTTCCATGACCGAGAGCGACACCTGGTAATAGCGGATGTCTGTGCCTTTCTGCGCGACAAAGTCCACCTCCAGCGAATTGTAAAGGCCGGTGGAAATGGTATAGCCGCGGCGAAGGAGTTCGAGGTAGACTAGATTTTCGATGACGTGCCCCAGATTTCCTCTGCGGTAGCCGATGAGACGATTGCGAAGCCCCAGATCAGCTACGTAATACTTGCCATTGGTGCGAAGCCGCTCTTTGCCACGGATGTCGTAGCGTTCACATTGGTAGAGCACATAGGCATTGACCATCTGTGTGAGGTAGTTATCGATGGTATCCGCGCTCGCGGAAGAGCCCTGCGATTTCAGCGTTCGGCTGATAGCACTCACGGAGAGAGGATTTCCGATATTCTCCATGATGAATTTGGCGGCTTTGAGGAAGACGCCTTCATTGCGGATGCCGCCGCGGATGATGATGTCTCGTGCAAAGATGGAGTCGAAGAGGCCGCTGTTGATGATTTCTGTAAGTTCGGGGTCTTTCGCGACTGCTGCGGCTGGGAAAGAACCAATGGTGAGATACTCATTGAATGCTTTTGCGACGTTGCTTTCGTCATAGCCGCGGAATGTCATGAATTCGGAAAGCGACAACGGGTACACTTTGATTTCGATGTACCGTCCTGTGATGTAAGTCAGATACTCGCCTGAGAAGAGACGCGAGTTTGAGCCAGTGATGTAGATATCGAGTGGAAACGTCGCTTTCAGCCCGTTGATGACTTTCGCCCATTCTTCGAGCTCCTGTACCTCGTCGATGAGAAGGTAGTAGCGATGGGCAGGCTCCGTGATATGCTCTTTGATGTACGCATAGAGCGTCTCTGCCTTTTCCAACGGAAACCAGGGAATCTGCTCATAGCTGATGTGGATGACGTGATTTTCTGGGACGCCCTGAGTGAGCAGGTGCTTCTTCAACATCTCAAGCAGCGTGGACTTTCCTGAACGGCGAATGCCGGTGATGATTTTGATGAAATCCGTATCCTTCGCGCGAAGTAGCTGATTCAAATAATAAGGTCGTTCAATCATGGCACACCTCCTTGCTTTTTATCTATTATACACTAAGAAAGTTTCAAAAATCTAAAAGTTTTTCGAGTATAGGTGGAAAAACTTTTAAATTTCAGGAATTTTATCAAGTATGGATGAGGGAATGACGAAAAGAGGCGATGCCCAAAGGTGGCACTTCAGTCACGAGTCACTGGCTCGTTTTGCCTACCTTCTCCTTGCCATCTATGCTATAATAAATTGGTTATAGGAAAGCGAAAGCCCCATGCCCCGAAGCGGCTCGTCCGGCTTTCTCCTATCCGTGCGCCAAGACGCACCGAAAATATCCATCTCAGTTGTCATCTGAACACCAACTATAAAAAACAGGAGGCAAGATGAAAAAAGCTATTATCCTCTCCAGCGGCGGCGTGGACTCGACCACCTGCGTCTCGCTGGCAGTAGACAGACTGGGAGCAGAGAACGTCGTGACTGCTTCTATTTTTTATGGGCAGAAGCACAAGAAAGAGATCCTTGCGGCACGCAAGGTCGCAGCGTACTACCATGTACGGCACTACGAATTTGATCTTTCTGCCATTTTCCAGTATTCGAACTGCTCCCTCCTCGCGGGCTCCACAGAAGAGATCGTCCACGAGAGCTATGCGGAGCAGATCGCCAAGAACGGGGAGGGCAAGGTCTCGACCTATGTGCCTTTCCGCAACGGACTCATGCTCTCGACGGCGGCCTCGCTCGCGGCGAGCCTCTTTGAGGAGGATGAGGTCGATATCTACATCGGCGCGCACGCAGACGATGCGGCAGGCGATGCCTATGCGGACTGCAGCGGGCCCTTCCTGAAGGCGATGGGTGATGCCGTCTCCATCGGCACCTATGGCAAGGTGCATCTCGTCTTCCCCTTTGCGGAAATGAATAAGGCCGGCGTCGTGGCGACCGGTCTTTCTCTCCATACGCCCTATGAGCTCACATGGAGCTGCTATGAGGGTGGGGAGAAGCCCTGCGGCACATGCGGCACATGCATCGACAGGGCAGCCGCCTTCGCAGCGAATGGCGTCAAGGATCCGGCGCTGGAAAATTAGTGGCTAGGGATTAGGAGTGACTAGTGACTGAAATGCCATCTTCGGGCATCACCCCATATATATTCGCGGCGAAGCCGCCACCACACCCCTGAACCCTGAACCTATACTCACCCAATCCTATTACCTATTTATATAAGGACGATAAATCTATGTTTACAGTAACGAAACGAATCGAAGTATCCGGTGCGCATTTCCTGCACCTGGACTATGAAAGCAAGTGTACGAATCTCCATGGACACAACTGGATCATTACGGTCACGGTGCAGAATGACACGCTCGACCACAATGGCATGGTCGTGGATTTCTCCAAGATCAAGGAGATCGTGAATCAGTTCGACCACCATGTCATCAACGATGTCTTGGGGGGACTGAATCCGACGGCGGAGAACATCGCGAAGTGGCTTTGCGACCGCATTCCTCACTGTATCCGCGTGTCGGTGCAGGAGACGGAAGGGAATGTGGCAACGTATGAAAAAGACTGAAGCGTACCGCTATGATGACGGGCTCTTCCACGTGACGGAGATCTTCGACAGCATCGACGGCGAAGGGAAACGCACGGGCCTCATGGCGATCTTTGTGCGCCTTGCGGGCTGTAACCTGCGCTGCAGCTACTGCGATACCGCCTATTCGCTCTCGCTCACGGACACGGCTGAAGCGCTGACGGAAGAAGAGCTTCTTTCCCGCATCCATGCCTTCCCGTGGAAGAAGATCACGCTGACGGGCGGTGAGCCGATGCTCCATCCCGTTCAGCACCTGTGCGAAGTCCTTGGCAAAGAGGGCTATGAGGTGAATATCGAGACGAATGGCGCGGTGCCCCTCTTCCAAGAGCGGCCGCAGGGGACATTCTACACGATGGACTTCAAATGCGGCGGAAGCGGCATGAAGGAACGGATGCTGGAGAAAAATTTCAGCCTCCTCGGGAAAGAGGATGTGCTGAAATTCGTCGTGAGCTCGCAGGCCGACATGGATGAGATGAAGGCGATCATCCGCGCGCATTTCCACAAAGGCGAAGACCCCGCCTTCTATGTGAGCCCGGTCTGGGGACGCATCGCCCCTGCCGACCTGGTGGAGTATGTCAGACGAGAGAGATTGAGTGATGTCCGGGTCCAGGTGCAGTTGCACAAGATCATCTGGGATCCAGAGAGGAGAGGCGTATAATGGTCGATCTAAAGAAATTGGAAGAAGCTGCGCGGCTCATCATCGAGGCTGTCGGCGATGATCCCACACGCGAAGGCCTCGTCGAGACACCGAAACGCTTTGCGGACATGATGGCGGAGCAGTTTGCTTATAATGCGGTATCCAATGAAGATATCGCCCGGGAATTTGAAAAGACCTTCGAAACGCCGGAGAGCGATATGGTCGTGGTGAAAGACATCGACATCTTTTCCCACTGCGAGCATCATATCGCACTGATGTACAATATGAAGGTCGCGGTCGGCTATATCCCGCGCGGCCGCGTCATCGGTCTTTCGAAGATCGCCCGCATCGCAGATGCTGTCTCGAAGCGTTTTCAGCTGCAGGAACGCATCGGTACGGACATCCGCGATATCATGCGTCTCGTGACACATGCCGATGACGTCATCGTATTCATCGAAGGGGAACACTCCTGCATGACCGCCCGCGGCATCAAGAAGCCGGGGACAAAGACACGGACGCTGGCGTCCTCCGGTGCTTTTAAGACGGACAGCGCGCTCAGGAAGGAATTTCTGGATATGCTGAAATAGAAAAAGCGGAATCGTTTCGCAGAAACGGTTCCGTTTTTGTTTGGGACTTTGGTGACTGGTGACTGGTGACTGGTGACTGGTGACTAGTCACTCCTAATCCCCAATCCCTAATCCCTAGCCACTCATACCTGCTTTCAAACTT
>JAERMT010000373.1_pt2 | contig 11284 bp, 6 predicted proteins | sample 9267081 | NCBI WGS metagenome assembly JAERMT01 (sample SAMN17071939, study PRJNA684904) | human gut metagenome | isolation source: diarrhea sample from child under the age of five | host: Homo sapiens | place: South Africa: Mafikeng, Mafikeng Provincial Hospital | collected 2019-09
AGAATGCACCGAGCGTAGCGACCGTATTCATCACTTCCGATGTATTCTCTCTGGGCGGCGCACAGGCCGTACAGGAAATCGCATATACCTTCGGCGTCGCTGTAGAGTATGTCCGTGAAATGCTGAAGAGAGGCATTTCGATTCATGATATCGCACAGTCCTTCTACTTCGGCTTCAATGTAGGCGCTACGTTCTTCATTGAAATTGCAAAGCTTCGTGCAGCTCGTCAGGTATGGTCGAACATCATGAAGGCTTTCGGCGCAGAAGAAGAAGATCGCTCGATGAAGATCCATGCAAAACCGGCATTCTTCACAAAGACCATTTTCGATGTGGGCGTGAACATGCTCCGCAACACCACCGAAGCATTTTCTGCTGTCGTTGGCGGTGTAGATACCTACGAAAATGCACCGTATGATGATACTGTCAGAAAAGGTGATGAATTCTCCCGCCGTATCGCTAGAAACCTGCAGATCATGCTACAGGAAGAATTCGGCATGCTGCGCCCGATCGATGCAGCTGGCGGCTCCTGGGCGATTGAAAAGCTCACCAAAGAGATGGCAGAAAAGATCTGGGCTGAATTCCAGAAGATCGAATCTCTGGGCGGCATGACCAAAGCGATCAAAGAAGGCTATCCGCAGAAGGAGATCAAAGCCGTCCTTGAAAAGCGCTTCAAAGCACTGGATCTTAGAAAAGACCGTGCGGTCGGCAATAACATGTATCCGCTGATGGGCGAAGTGCTCCTCGAAGCTCGTCCGGAAGATACGAAAGCGATTCAGAAAGAACTCGGCGATGCAGCTAAGGCTTACCGTGCGGATCTTGATCTTGCTTTCAGAAGCCAGAAGCTGGCAGAACTCAAAGATGCCGGCGAAGGTGAAGCCATCGACAAGGCAGCCGCTGCAGCCGCTGCCGGTGCGACCATCGCTGAAATCTACGAAGTCGCAGGCAATGCAGAAGGTTCTATCGCTGTCGAAAAGATCGATGCACACCGCTGGACTGAACGCTTCGAAGCGCTCCGCTTTGATACCGAAGCATATAAAGAAAAGACTGGCAAGAATGTCGAGATCTTCCTCGCAAACATGGGCAAGATCCCGCAGCATAAAGCCAGAGCAGACTTCTCCACCTCCTTCCTGCAGGTCGGCGAATTCAATGTCCATCTCAACAATGGTTTCCAGGATGACGAAGACAAACCGGGCTCCCGCTGGGATAAGTGCGTAGAAGCACTGAAAGCTGGTGCTGATGACAAAGGCACGCCTTATGATGTCGCTGTCATCTGCTCCACGGATGCGACCTATCCGGAAGATGTACCGGCTCTGGCTCCGAGACTGAAAGAAGTCTTGGGCGACGGCACCCTCTTCCTCGCAGGCGCAGCTCCAAAGGATCTGGAAGAGACCTACCGCAAGGCGGGCGTAGATGATTTCATCAGCGTCAAAGCAAACTGCTACGAAATTCTCCGCATGCTGCAGAAAAAGAAAGGAATGATTGAATAATGGCAAACACAAATCCTGATTTCACACAGCTGTCTCTGGGGGAACATCCACACTGCTCCTATGATGAGTGGAAGGAAAAGCTGGAAGCCAAGACCGGCAAAGGCTTTGATGCACTCTATGAACCGACCATGGAGAAGATCCCGGTCGCTCCCTTCTATACCAAAGATGTCTATGATGACTGCAATCATCTGGACTTCATGAGCGGTATCCCGCCATTCCTTCGCGGACCGTACTCCACTATGTACGTTTTCCGTCCATGGACCGTTCGTCAGTACGCAGGCTTCTCCACAGCAGAGGAATCCAATGCATTCTATAAGAGAAACCTGGCAGCAGGTCAGAAAGGTCTGTCCATCGCATTCGACCTTCCGACCCACCGCGGCTACGATGCGGATAACCCACGCGTTATCGGCGACGTAGGTAAAGCTGGCGTATCCGTATGCTCCATGCTTGATATGAACATCCTCTTCGACGGCATCCCGCTGGACCAGATGTCCGTCTCTATGACCATGAACGGCGCCGTTCTTCCGATCCTGGCATTCTTCATTTCCGCCGGCATCGAACAGGGCGTTGACAAGAAGATCCTTGCAGGTACCATTCAGAACGATATCCTGAAGGAATTCATGGTACGTAACACTTACATTTACCCACCGGCTATGTCCATGCGTATCATTGGTGATATTTTCGAATACACCACCAAGTACATGCCGAAGTTCAACTCCATTTCCATTTCCGGCTACCACATTCAGGAATGCGGTGCTACCTGCGATCTGGAAATCGGTTACACGCTGGCAGACGGCATGGAATACATCCGCTGCGGCGAAAAAGCAGGTCTGCCGGTCGATGCTTTCGCAAAGCGTCTGTCCTTCTTCTGGGATCAGGGCAAGAACTACTTCATGGAAGTCGCAAAGATGCGTGCAGCTCGTGTCCTCTGGGCAAAGATCCTCAAAGGCTTCGGCGCAAAGAATCCGAAATCCATGGCACTTCGTACCCACTCCCAGACCTCCGGCTGGTCCCTCACCGAACAGGATCCATTCAACAACATCGGCCGTACCTGTATGGAAGCTATGTCTGCAGCTCTCGGTCACACCCAGTCCCTGCATACCAACGCACTCGACGAAGCAATCGCTCTGCCGACCGACTTCTCTGCTCGTCTGGCTCGTAACACCCAGCTTTACATCCAGGATGAAACCAAAGTCTGCAAGATCATCGATCCATGGGGCGGCTCCTACTATGTGGAATACCTCACCAACGAGATCATCAAACGTGCATGGGCACACATTCAGGAAGTCGAAGCACTGGGCGGCATGTCCAAAGCTATCTCTACCGGCCTTCCGAAGATGCGTATCGAAGAATGCGCCGCTCGTCGTCAGGCAGATATCGACTCCGGCCGTGAAACCATTGTCGGCCTGAACAAGTACAGACTGGCGAAGGAAGATCCGCTGAACGTTCTCTCCATCGATAACACCGCTGTACGTAACGCACAGATCAAACGTCTGGAAAAACTCAGAAGCATCCGCGATCCGGAAGCTGTCCGCCGCGATCTGGAAGCCATCACCAAGTGTGCAGAATCCCGTGACAACGGCAACCTTCTGGAAGCTGCTGTCCAGGCAGCACATGACCGTGCATCCCTTGGCGAAATCTCTGACGCTGTTGAAAAGGTATCCGGCCGCTTCAATGCAGTCATCCACACCATTTCCGGCGTATACTCCAATGAATTCGATGACACCTCCGAACTGGATGAAGCAAAGAAACTGGCTAACGAATTCGAAGCTCTCGAAGGCCGCCGCCCGCGTATCTTCCTCGCGAAGATGGGCCAGGATGGTCACGACAGAGGCCAGAAAGTCCTTGCTACCTCCTTCGCAGATATGGGCTGGGACGTCGACGTAGGCCCGCTCTTCCAGACTCCGGAAGAAGCGGCGCAGGATGCCGTCGACAACGACGTTCATATGGTCGGCTTCTCTTCCCTGGCAGCAGGTCATAAGACCCTGCTCCCGGCTATCGTCGAAGACCTGAAGAAACTCGGCCGTGAAGATATCCTCGTAGCTATCGGCGGCGTTATCCCGCCACAGGATTACGAATTCCTGTACGATCATGGTGCAGTTGCTATCTTCGGACCAGGCACCAACATTCCGAAATGCTGCATCAAGCTGCTCCAGATGCTCGTAGACCGTGCTAAGGAAGAAGCTAAGGCAGAATAAGGTCGCCTAACGTTTTCTGACACTGTTATTCAATGCGTATCGGCAAAGGGTTCAAGGTTCAGGGTTCAGGGGTTTACTGGAAATGGTGATACCCTAACCTGAACCCCGAACCAATGACCATTTCGCAGCTGGAATAGTGACAGAAGCATTTTTAGGAAATCTGATTTCTTGTCCTGCGCGGAGCCGAGGGCGACCTCGGCTCCCTAGCAGGGCTTGCAATCTTGTTTTATGGGGGCTGGTAGCTAGTGACTAGTGACTAGTGACTGGTGGCTAGGGATTAGGAGCCTCGAGTGACTTGTGACTAGTGACTGAAATGCCACCTTCGGGCATCGCCACCATCTATACTCCGCGGCGCTTCCATATTTTTATGCGCCGCACCACCCCCGTTGAACCCTCTGAACCCTCTGAACCTGTTGAACCCGCCGAACCTATTTCGTACGTAATCAAAGGGCGCCCCGCCCTATGGGCGAACCCTGAACCCGCAATAAAACCACTATTTACATCATAACGATTTTCCCATATGTTCATTTCATTTGGCAGTCCTCCTTTTCATGATCCATCTACAGGGGGAGAAGCCAGGAAAGGGAGGGTATGACAAATGCCTGAAAACAATGATGATTTAAGACCCAGCTGGGTACCAGAAGAGAAAAATCCTGAATTTGCCTGCTCTGTCATGCGTGGGATAGATACCACGGCAAACAGCATCACAGGGGCGAAGGAATACCCAGATGCTCCGCTTCGAAAAGTGCCGCTTCGTAAGAAAATGACCGTCGAGCAGTACATCGACGGTGTGGCCAAAGGGGATCGTGTGACGCTGTCCAAGGCCATCACCTTGATCGAAAGCAATGCGCCGAAAGACTTTGACAAAGCGCAGCGCGTACTGCAGGGACTTCTCCCCAGAACGGGCAAGGCTCTCCGTATCGGTATTACCGGTGTACCGGGAGCCGGCAAATCGACCTTCATCGAATCCTTTGGACAGATGCTCTGCCATCAGGGCTACAAAGTCGCCGTCCTTGCCGTCGACCCGACCTCATCCATCACCGGCGGCTCTATCCTCGGGGATAAGACCCGTATGCAGAACCTGTCTCGTGAACCAAACTGCTTCATTCGCCCATCTCCATCTAAAGGCACTTTGGGCGGTGTCGCGAGAAAATCCCGTGAGACCATGCTCCTCTGCGAAGCTGCCGGCTGTGACGTCATCCTTGTCGAGACCGTCGGTGTCGGCCAGTCGGAGACCACGGTCCGCTCCATGGTCGATTTCTTCATGCTCGTCGTACTGACAGGGGCCGGCGATGACCTCCAGGGCATCAAGAAAGGCATCATGGAGCTTGCCGATGCCATCGTTGTCAACAAAGCGGATGGGGATAACCTCGAGCGTGCCAAGGTCGCGCAGGGCGAGTATGAAAGAATGTGCGAATTCATCCGTCCGGCTACCGAAGGCTGGAAAACCCATGCTTACCGCTGCTCTGCGATCAAGAAAACAGGTCTTTTGGAGCTGTGGGCCGTCATGCGTGAATTTGAAAAGGTCACAAAGAAATCCGGCATTTTTGAAAACCGCAGACAGCGCCAGATCCTTGACTGGGTGAACAGCATGATCGACGAACATCTGCATAATCTCTTCTTTGAAGATCCGCTCATCAAGAGCCGTCTGCCATCCGTCAAAGCGGCTGTCCTTGCGGGCGTCGTCTCCCCAAGTCAGGCCGTCACGGAGCTTATCCGCTCCTTCGATATGGATCGCGCATCCATCAAGCATTTGGAGGAAACGGAAAAGTAGAGAGCATCCGCTCGATAAGGGATCGCAAGTGACCGGTAGACCGGTGACGGAGATCCCATTCACGGATCGATCTCGTTTTTCATAGACCGGATCCTTTATCCGTTTCTGCCTATTTTATAAGCAACATACAAAGGAGAACTCCTAATTGTTTACCAAAGATCTATACCTGGCCGGTGGGTCATTCTATGGGCTGCAGGAAGTGTTTTCCAGGATCTACGGTGTCGTAGATACCCAGGCGGGTTATGCGAATAGCTGTATCGAAGCTCCGACGAAGGAGCAGGTCGCCGATGGGAGCGCAGAGGCTGTGGAGTGCGTGAAGGTCACGTACAATCCGAAGAAAATCGACATCGGTATGCTCCTTAATGTATTCTTCACCATCATCAATCCTTACACCGATGGCATTCAGGGGAAATATGTCGGCCCGCAGTACCGAAGCGGGATCTACTACACGAGCAAGGAGGATGTGCCACAGATCAGCTACTTCCTCGTTTTCCTGCAGAATCGCGGCGTCGCTCATCAGATGACGGACAATGCCCTTGTTGTCAATGAATTCGAAGGTGAAGGGAAGGTGCGCCCGAAGGTCAGGACAGAGATGAAAGAGCTGGTGAATTTCTACCCTGCGGTCGAAGAAGAGCAGCACTACCTCAGAAGTCACCCGGATGCATATACCCCCATCGATATTCATTTGCTGGAAGAATTAAAGATCATACAGTAAAAAGGAGCTGTGAAGAAATGAATCCGCATTTCTTCACAGCCCCTTTTTACTTTGCTTTCATTTGGTTCATGGTTCATGGTTCAAGGTTCATGGTTCAAGGTTCAGGGTTCAAAGGGTTCAAAAGGTTCAAAAGGTTCAAAGGGTTCAAAGGGGGTGGTGTGGCGCATTTCGTCATCCTGAGCGGAGAAAAAGGTCGTGTGTTAAAAAATGGCTTATCTGAAAATATGAGAACTGAGTCGAAGGATCTAAGTGCCGCGAAGTATAAAAACAGCCTTCCCCTCGAGGGGAAGGTGCCCCGAAGGGGCGGATAGGGCACTGGCGGTATGAAAGACAGTTGAAGAAAGTGGAGAGGTGCGCGGCACACGAGGGGAAAACGTGTGTCCCTGAGCCTCGAATAACAAAGATTTCTCGCTTCGCTCGAAATGACGATACAGGGATGAGGATCATTCAACATCATTTTTTACCGCTATGGGGATCTATCCTCCGCCTTCGGCGCGCCCTTTCTTCAAGGGGCTACTCAGCTGTCATACAAATGCGCTGCCCCGAGCACCACCGATAAAGGCTACAAAATGAGAATACCGCTTCCCCCGCATCAAAGCCTTCCCCTCGGGGGGAAGGTGCCCGAAAGGGGCGGATAGGGTGACTATGACATGAAAGACAGTTGGGATAAGGTTTCCCGGTCACTCCTATGAGAGCTGCAAGTCCCCCGCGGCAGATGGAACGTGAAAATGAGATGATCGTTATTTCACATCGCCTTTTTGCGTGGGGAGAAGCGTACAGCCATTCTCTTACCCAGCTCTGTGCGTCAGGCTATAATAATGACAGATCCGTGTTTCATGTAGGCTTATAAGAGGAGGTACCATGAAATTTATCCATACGGCTGACTGGCATCTGGGAAAGCTTTTGAAAGAGCATGCCATGACAGAGGATCAGGAATGGCTTTTGATGCACCGCTTCCTTCCGCTCGTCGATGAAGAGAGGCCGGATGTCATTCTGCTCTCGGGGGATGTCTATGATCGTTCATACCCGCCGGAGGAGGCGGTCGAGCTCTTCGACCGCATGACAGAGGAGATCGTAGGAAAGCGACATACTCCCCTGATCGTCATCAGCGGAAACCATGACAGTGCGGAGCGCCTCGCGGTGGCGAGCCGTCTCCTGTCGCATCAGGGGCTCTATATCTTCGGGCCGCTGGATCGTGTGCATCCCGTCATTCTGGAGGATGCATGGGGGAAGGTGGCTTTTGTGCCGCTCCCCTATGCCGAGCCGGCGCGCGTGCGCGTCATGATGAATCAGAAGGGGATTTCCGGCGCGGAAGACATTCACAGCTACGAGGAGGCGGAGAAGAAGCTCTCGGAGATCCTTCTTTCTGCCCTGCCCGATCCTTCGATGCGGAAGGTGGCACTCGCCCATGTCTTTGCTGCGGGCGGGACGCCTTCCGAGTCGGAGCGGCCGCTCTCGATCGGAGGCTATGACAGGATCTCGGACAGTGTCTTTGATGCCTACGACTATGCAGCGCTCGGGCATCTGCACCGGCACCAGAGGACGCAGAAGCAGTCGGAAAGGGTGCAGTACAGCGGCAGCCTCATGCGGTATTCCTTCGATGAGGCGGAGCAGCATAAGGGCGTCATCGTGGGAACGATCGGAGAGGATGGCAGCGTCGAGACGGATTTCCGTGAGCTCGCGCCGCTCCATCAGGTTCGTGTGCTGGAAGGGACATTCGCCGAGCTCATGAGCGAAAAGAGGGAGGCCTCGGAGGACTACCTGCAGATCATCCTGACGGATGAGCTGCCTGTGATCGATGCGATGCCAAAGCTTCGCGAAAAGTACAAGAATGCACTGGGCGTCGAGCAGAACATGGGCTATAAGGAGGACAGCGGCCGCCGCGATATCGAGCTGGAGCACATGAGCGATCAGGATATTTTCCGTGCATTTGTCAGCGAATTCCGAGAGAGAGAGCTGTCAGACAAGGAAGAGGCGCTTGCCAATGTCTGCTGGGAAGCGGTGTACAAGAAGGAGGAAGAGCGATGAGACCTTTGAAGCTGACGATGCGTGCCTTCGGCCCCTATGCGGGGGAAGTGACGATCGATTTCGAAAAGCTGGATGGGCGGCATCTTTTCCTCATCTGCGGGCCGACGGGGGCGGGCAAGACCACGATCCTCGATGCCATGTGCTATGCGCTCTATGGGAAGACGTCAGGCGATCGGAGCGGCGCGCGTATGCGAAGCGACTATGCAGGGCCGGATCAGAAGACGGAAGTCATTTTTGATTTCATGATCGGCGATAAGACGTATCGTGCCTGCCGCTCGCCTGAGCAGTTCATCGATAAAAAGCGAGGCAAGGGACAGACAAAGACAGCGATGCAGGCCTCGCTCTCGGAATTGGTCGACGGGAAGGAGATGTCGACGCTTCGCACGAATGTCGAGGCGGCGGCAGGGAAGCTGATCGGGCTCAATGCGAATCAGTTCTGTCAGGTCATCCTCCTGCCGCAGGGGGATTTCCGAAAGCTCCTCGTCGCGAAGGCCGAAGAGCGAGAGGGCATCCTGAAGCAGCTCTTCAAGACGCAGCGTTTTTCGGATTTCCAATATGAGCTGAAGGAGCGCGCCGATGCGCTGTACCGGAAGAAAAAGGAGCAGGAAACGGTGCTCGTGACCACATACCATACGGTCGGCGCACAGGATGCGGCGGAGCTCGCCCGCCTTGCTGCGGAGACAGAGCAGCAGCTCACGGATGCGAAGAAGGTACACGCGGAAACGGAAAGCGCGATGCAGGATTTCCGCAAGGTGTACAGCGAGGCCGCGCAGTTGAATTCCCATTTTCAGGCACTGGACAAGGCAGAGAAGCAGCAGGCATCGCTCCTTATGAAGGCTGAGGAAATCGAGCATAAAAAGCAGGATCTGGTCCGCATCCGCCGGGCGAAGGAGCTTGCGGCGTATTTTGATATGCTCGACAACATCATGGCAGAAGGAAAGGAGGCAAAGTCTGCGAGGGATACCGCCGAGGCAGAGCGAAATCGCTATGCGAAAGAAAAGGAGCAGCTGCTCGCCTTTGAAACGAAGCTCGAAGGCCAGCGCGCGGAGATGGAAAGGGCGAAGACAACCATCACGCAGTTGCAGGGCTGGGAGCCGAAGGCGAAGGAGTACGGCGCGGCGCGGCGCAATGTGGAGCGCTACACGCAGAAATACAAGGAAGCGGAAACGGAGCTTGCCAGATTGCAGGAGACGGAGAAGAAATGCCGCGGGGCGGCAGAAGCCGCGCGCGAAGCAGCCGAAGACGTCCGGCGGCGCTACATCTTCGGTCAGGCGGCCATTCTGGCAAGCCAGCTCGAAGAGGGCGCGCCCTGTCCGGTCTGCGGCAGCGTGCATCATCCGCATCCAGCGGTTTCGAAGGAAAAATTGCCGACGGAAACCGAATTGAAAAAGGCACAGAAAGCAGCAGAAACGGCGACGAAAGACTACGAGAATGCCAGAAATTTGGCGGGCACCTATGCGGCGGGGGCATACGTCAGCGCCATCACCGAGATGGGGAATGCCCAGGCGAAGCTCGCAAGCCTCTCCGATCTGCCGGAAGCCTACCGCAGTCCCATTTTCCTTCGAAACGAAGTGAAGCGGCTGTTTGCGGCCGTGACGGCATGGGAAGAAGCCCTGAAAGCGCTGCAGGAGAAAAAAGAGCCGCTCCTTTCCGCATTGGGCGGTGCGGAGGCAAATTTCCAAAACGCCACGGCCCAGCGAGAAAAGCTGGCAGCCGACTATAAAGCGCAGTCGGATGCGCTGGATGAAAAAGCCAGGGGAGCCGGCTTTGCGGACCGCAATGACTGCAAGGTCTGGTATGCCCGCGTCAAAGAAGAAGAGCGGATGGAGAAATCGATTTCCGACTACGAAACCGAGCTGAAAGCGACAGAGAAAACCATCGCGGATGAGCGTCTCGTGACAGGCGATGCGAAACGCCCCGACATGGCCGCGCTCGGTCAGGAAGATAACCAGCTGCAGCGCCGTCTCACTACGTCGGCGGGACAGAGCCGCTCGCTCGCTGATCAGCTGAAGAATTTGCAGAAAGTCGCGAAGGACACCGAAGCCATGGCGCAGGCGCTTGACGCGCTCTCTGAAGAACTGTCTCTTGCGCAGGGGCTCTATGACCTCACCCGTGGCAGCCGCACGAAGATCACGCTCGAGCGCTATGTGCTGGGCGTTCTCTTAGACGAGGTCGCGGAGGCGGCAAATCACCGTCTCCTTGAGATGAGTCATCGCCGCTACTCGCTTCATCGCATGAAGGAGACGGGCGCAGCGAATAAGGGCGGCCTCTCTCTTGAGGTCTCTGACAGCTATACCGGTCGTTCGCGTCCGGCGAATACCCTCTCCGGCGGAGAGACCTTCCTCGCCTCCCTCTCACTTGCCCTGGGGCTTGCCGATGTCGTGCAGGCAAGGCAGGGCGGCGTACACCTCGATACCATGTTCATCGACGAAGGCTTCGGCACGCTGGATCCGGAAGCGCTGAACAGCGCGATGAATACACTGATCGATCTGCAGAGCACCGGCCGTCTTGTCGGCATCATTTCCCATGTGCCTGAGCTCGAGGAGCGCATCGATGCCCGCCTCAAGGTCAGTCCGGCGGAGAAGGGAAGCCGCGCGGAGTTTGAAATCGTGGAGTAAAAATGGGTTCAAGTTGATGGGTTCAAGGTTAGCCCCTTGGGCGTGCTGCCCCTTGATTGTGAATGAAAGCTCTGCTCGAATGAGAAATTAGAAATGAGAAATGCGAAATGGTGGTGCGGCGCATAAAAATATGGAAGCGCCGCAGAGGTTTGAAACTAGCGGGTTTCTCGTATCGCAAACCTAATCCCTAGCCACTAATCCCTAGCTACCAGTCACCAGTCACCAGTCACTAGTCACCAGCCACTCATTCCTGCCCTCAAACTTTTTGGGGTATCCCTTTCCCGCATCGTCATCGAAAGCGCAGCCGAGGGATCTTTCTTGCACTGCGGTCAGTATCACATCGGCACAGGCAGGAATACGACGCCTTGGTACTACGTATTTCTGCTTTCACACATGCATTGTTTATCGCTCTGCAAGGAAGATTTCTCGCTTCGCTCGAAATGACGATACGAGAGTCCCTTAGT
>JAERMT010001285.1_pt1 | contig 11274 bp, 11 predicted proteins | sample 9267081 | NCBI WGS metagenome assembly JAERMT01 (sample SAMN17071939, study PRJNA684904) | human gut metagenome | isolation source: diarrhea sample from child under the age of five | host: Homo sapiens | place: South Africa: Mafikeng, Mafikeng Provincial Hospital | collected 2019-09
CTGCCAGTGCAGGCGGCAGCACCCAGGATGTATACAATTCAGCCGGGAAAAACCTGGACGAAGTATGATATCACCGGCGATGGAAAGAAAGACAGGATTAAGGTTGTCCGGAAAGAAAGTCAGTATGATGGGTGCTGGAATGGTGCAGATATTTATGTAAATAATACAAAAGTCTGTGCAATAAATAAATCTTTTATGGGTATGTCCATTCGTATTATTACATTATCTAATGGAAAACCTTTCCTGTGTCTGAGAGGTGGTACGGATAATGATATCAGTGTATTCCACGGACTTTATCAGTACCGTAACGGAAAAATCGTTCAGGTTGTAAATTTCATTAATGAAACATATGGACGACCGGTAAATGAAGCGAAAATTTACCTGAGTGGTAATACAGTTCGTGTAAGAACGGAGGCTATGTCATATTCTCTTGGATATTGTACAACAGAATTTACGTACAAATATCAGAAAGGAACATTACTTCGTACATCCAATTACGGAAAATATATAAAACTTAATGCTGCTAACAAGAGAACAGGACTTTTTGCAGCGGCAAAGAACATACAGGCGTACACAACTCCCACTTCCGGAAGTAAAGCATTTATGATCCGCAAGAATACTGGCGTGAAAATTCTGAATTTCTGGACCACTGGGAATAAGATGTATATCCGTGTGAAAAATGGTTCCAAAACAGGCTGGATCAAAGCCGTAACATTTAAGGAATCACAGGGCTATGCAGGGTCACCGCAGTTTTCCAGGGTTATGTATACGGGATGATGAAAATAAAAAGATCCGTTGTCGGAAGACAGCGGATCTTTTTTTGGAAGTTACTGCTTATTCAGAGGAAGAGGTATCTTCCTTATTTTCGGAAAGGACAGTTTTTTCAGAAGGAATACTATTTTCAGAAGAAATATTGTCCTGAGAAGAAAACGCCTCAGGATTTTTTTCAGCAGTTGCTGAATTATCATCCAGGGAAGTTATTTGCTGATATGGACGGTACGGTTCCCAGTAATGCTCATCTTTATTTTTTTCTTCCTCCAGTTTCTTTTTTTGTTGAGTGAGCAGATAAATACCTGCAGCAATGATACCGATAGCAATGGCAATCTGAGGAAGACTGTTGCAGATATTGTATACATAGTCTTCCAGATCATACGGTACAATCAGGTACAGAAGACTTGTGAAACGACTCCACAGGATGCAGATACCAAACAGGATCAGGATCCAGGCAGTTGTATTCCGATGTTTTTGTAAGAATTTTCCCATATCACCGGAAAACTGATCCATGTGAAGAATGTAATTATCCTCTACAGAGTAGAATTCTTCTTCTGACAGGGATTTCAGATTATGGACATTGAAAAAACTGTAGAACCATATCACAGGGAGAAACATGGCCAGCCATCCAAGGCCGGTAATGGAAGCCAGCGCAATTGCTCCCCAGAACAGCAGCATAATACTGATTCCCTGTTTTTTGAATCCCATATACATTTCTCCGGCACCGGGGATCAGGGAAAAGATAAATACCCAGAAACCATGTTTTTGTTTTTTCATATATTTACTTGCCTCCGTTTATAATTTTATTCGTAAGATCACTCAGATTATCACTGATATTCTGAGAATGTTCGTAAAGATGTGACCCTACCTGTTCAGAAATCCAGTTCAGTCCGGACCCGATGTTAAAAGATGAAGAGATTTTTGTCCGGGTTTCCCGGGAAGGTCGTAAAGTGGTAAAATCACTCTGTGATACAGAAAAAAGCATGATCAGCGCAACACCCATACCCACTGCAGTACGTAAGCCTGTGCAGAGAAGCTTCATCCAGTAAGCAGTTTCATGTATTTTTCTGGAAGTTTGTACTTCAGGAGAAGCTGCTTTTTTCAGAATTTTATCCTGAAGATAGGCAGGAGCATGTTCAGAAGAAGTTTCCTCATCCTGAAGCAGCTGTTCCAGGCAGAAATCACATTGATCTATATGTTCCAGAAAATGGATCATTTCGTCTGTATTCATAGCTCCGTCTTGAAATTTCTGTAATTTATCCTGTGGTATATGCATCTAATCACTCCTTTCCAACAGTGCCTTCAGCATAGATCTTGCACGGTAGATCTGAGTCTGGACTGTCTTTGTATTTTTATTTTGTGAAGCTGCAATCTCGGCTGCAGTTTTTTCTTCACAGAAATGAGCGGTGGCCACTTCTCTGTAGGGACTTTTCAGATCGGAACAAAGCTGTCGGATCCGATTCTGGAAATCTTTGTCCAGACAGGCCTCTTCTGGGGAGAATTCTTTATCACGGAGCTGTTCAAAATAAGTATCCTCTGTGGGAATGGTACGTCTGCCGGCAGCCTTCAGGTGATCCAGGCATTTTCGGATTGCAATCTTGCTGAGCCAGGCTTTTTCGTAGGTACCGTCAAAACGGGAGAGATTTTTGTAGGCGGAAAGAAAAACATCCTGTGTCAGGTCTTCGGCGTCAAATGGATTACCCACCGATTTCAGACAAATGGAAAATATTAAATTTTGGTATGTATGAATCAGATATTCCAGATATTCTTCCCGTGTAATGAGATCAGCTCCTTTCTCTGCCCGTTCACTTATTATAACGCGAAAGCAGGAAGAAAGACTTCAGGTCTTCTGGAAAAAATATGAAAATCATAGGATAAATCGCTTTTTTATATAGCAGGGAAAGGAAATTTGGTCTATACTATAAGACGTTAAAGCAGAGATGCAGAAAGGATGAGACAGATGACAGAGACAAAACGCTTATATTATGAAGATGTATATAAAAAAGAATTCACAGCCAAAGTCCTGGAGTGCAGAGAAGCAAAAAAAGGCTTTCACATTATTCTGGACGAGAGTGCCTTTTATCCGGAAGGCGGCGGACAGCCAAGTGATGCCGGATATCTGAACGACGTGAAAGTGAAAGAAGTACATGAAAAAGATGGAGAACTTCTTCATTATACAGATAAACCGCTGGAAGCAGGAACAGAAGTACAGGGTCGTATCGACTGGGCAAGAAGATTTGATCTGATGCAGCAGCATTCCGGTGAGCATATGGTCAGCGGCCTGATCCATGAGGCCTATGGATATGATAATGTGGGCTTTCATATGGGCAGCGATACCATCACTGTAGACCTGAATGGTCCATTGGATGAGACACAGCTTGCCGAGATCGAGCAGAAAACAAATGAAAAGATCTGGGAAGACACTGAGGTGAAAATCTTATATCCTACAGCTGAAGAACTGGAAAAAATTGATTACCGAAGCAAAAAAGAACTCACCGGTCAGGTTCGTATTGTTGAATTTCCAGGGGTGGATATCTGTGCATGCTGTGGAACTCATGTGACACATACCGGAGAGATCGGCATGCTGAAGCTTCTTTCCGTAGAAAAATTCCGTGAGGGTGTCCGTATCGAGATGATCTGTGGAAAACGTGTGCTGGATTACCTGAATATGGTCAATGACCAGAACCATCAGATTTCCGTAAAACTTTCCGCAAAGATGGACAAGACCGCGCAGGCAGTAGAACGCCTTCAGGAGGAGAATTTCCGCCTGAAAGGTCAGGTTGGCCAGATGGTGGATGATATGTGTCAGAAAGAGGCAGAGCGCTATGCAGGAAGTGGAAGCGTTCTCATCTTTATGGATGGAATGGATGCAGACAGTGTGCGAAGACTTGCAGATGCCGTGACACAGACCTGCCAGGGTTGTTGTGCGGTTTTTTCCGGAAATGCAGACGGAAGCTACAAGTATGCAATGGGTGAAAAAGATGGCGATCTCCGTCAGTTTACAAAAGAGATGAATGCGAAATTAAACGGACGCGGAGGCGGAAAGCCGTTCTTTGTACAGGGGTCGGTGCAGGCATCTGAGAAAGAGATCCGAAACTTTTTTGAGCAGTGATGAAAATGTTTGGGGAATGTCATGCACATATATTTCTCAATGGCTATGATTACCGGAAAGCCGTTGAGACACAGAAAAACGGGCCCCGGGATACACTGATCCGTGCTCATCTTGAGGAATACCGGAAAAGAGGAATCCGTTTTGTGAGAGACGGAGGAGATCATTACGGTGTGTCAAAACGGGCTGCCAGACTGGCCCCGGAATATGAAATTGACTATCGCACACCGGTTTTTGCCATTTATAAAGAGGGTCATTACGGGAAGATCGTTGGAAAAAGCTTTTCAGACATGAAGGAATATCACAGAAGAGTTCTGGAAGCTGCCGCTGAAGGTGCGGATTTTATCAAGATCATGACTACAGGGCTTCTGGATTTTGCAGATCACGGGAAAATTACGGGAACGCCGCTTTCAGCAACGGATGTGAAAGAAATGGTACATATTGCTCATGAAGAGGGATTTGCCGTGATGAGCCATACAAATGGATGCTATGGCGTACAGGCAGCCGTGGAGGCTGGTGTTGAAAGTATTGAGCATGGGAACTATATGGATGATGAGACGATTTCCATGCTGGCAGACAGCGAAAGCGTGTGGGTTCCGACACTTGTAACTGTGCGGAATCTTAAAGGATGCGGCAGATTTGAAGATACGATCCTTGCATCTATTATAAAGACAGGCGAGCAGAATCTGAAGAAAGCTTTTGAAAAGAAGGTTCATGTGGCAGTAGGAAGCGATGCCGGTGCATATCAGGTTCTTCACGGCCAGGGTGTACAGGATGAAAGCAGAGCTTTTTTTGATATACTGGGTGATACGCAGGCAGTACGAAGCTGGATGGAAGATGGAGAAAAAAGGATCCGTACTATCTTCTGTCACGGGTCTTCGAATTTAATACAGGTATAAATATTGGAGGTGCGTGATTTCGCAGGGTTGAAAGTAACCCGGAGATCGGCACCTTCTTCCATTCCGCTTGAGGAAAGGTCCGGAACGTTTTCACGGCTGCAGAGGATCTTTACGCCGTCGTATGTCTGGAGCAGCACGGTATTGGCGGTTGTGCCCAGGATTGTGCCGGTTACAGTAGAAGTAATGTTGCGTACGGAAAGTATGTCCGGATCCTCCCCGGTGATTCCACGGATCTTCATGCCGCTGGTGGATTCACCATTAAATTTACCAGTATAGATAATGTTTACATAAGATCCCGGAGCCATTCCTCCTTTGAAATATACAGGAACCGAGGAAAGTGAAACAGTCAGTTCCGATCCTGTGGTCTGCGGAATGACAGTCATTGTGCCGGTGCTGACATTTACGATCTTTGCACGGAGATGCTGCTCTTTTTTTTTCGGTTCAGGGGAAGGCGTAGGAGTTGCTGCAGGTACTTTCAGTGGATCCGTATCGGAGACACTGATCACTTTTGTGAAACTGCCGTCATACTGCTTGTCACCCACGAGTGTTTCGTTGATGAATTTACCGCGAAAATGGACATAGACCCACTTGCCGGCCTTGATGCCTTTTTTGTAGTATTGTCTGACACCGGTGACAGGGAAGGTTACGGTATTTCCCTTTTCTGTAACTATCACAAGGGCATTGGAGGTGAGTGATTTCACTTTGCCCTTTAAAGTGCGGTCCTCCAGAGGAGTTTCATTATGATATTTGTCGGTTATTTTGATGGGGGAAATGGCGCTGATATCTGTTCCGTAAAGCTGTCCCTGGTAGATCACACTGACCTGATCACTGGATACAACGCCGTATTTGCATTCAAGCCTTGTCTGGGAAACATCAAATACATAGGTTTCTCCATTGCTGGAAATCGTCAGGTGTGTACCGTCAAAATCCAGCAGTGTGCCGGTAAGCTCATCCATATAAACACGTTCTTCCGTGGAAGGCTCCTGATCTTCCTGTTCTGTGGAATCTGAAGCAGTAACGTCTGAAATTTTATCCTGAAGAGAAATAATATGATCATCGATCTGATCATTGCTGCAGCCTCCCGCAAAAAGGGAAAGGCCGAGAATCATACATGCAGCAGACAGTTTTTTCATTTGTGTCCTCCGACCCGGGATAACGGTCAGTCCTGTTTATCTGTAAGATCATGGGTTTCCGACGCCGGTATAAAGTCAAAGATCTGGCGGAAAGAATCCCATTGCTCACGGCTGTCGATTCCATGGTTGATCAGACCCGTGCATTCAGTACAGGCATTGGTATCCAGATAATTATCGTAATAAATATGATAGGGATTTTGGGTGTTTTTTTCCTGCGGATCGTTCATCGGATCAGTCTCCTTATTGATTGATAAGGATCAGTATATGAAGGCAGGAAAGATTTTATACATATTAAGGGTATTATAGCAAAAAGATTTTTTGATTTCTACAGGGATTTACGGAAAATCCATGCATTTACTGAAAACGTGTTCCTACAGGCTGAACACGGAACCAGTAGGTATAGGAATACTGAAATCCAAGAGAGCTGTAAAGCTTTTCTGCGGAAGTATTGTTTTTTACCACCTGAAGATAAGCGTGGCTGGCGCCTCTTTTTTTGCCCTCATTGAGAAGACCGGTACAGATCTGACGGGCATATCCTCTGCGGCGATAATCTTCACGTACATGAATGGCATAGATACCGATGTAGTCGCGATCCAGGATTCCAAGACCTGTGGCAATGATCTCGCCGTTTTTTGTTATGGAAGCGCAGACAGTTTCCTTAAGAATGGCACGGTACATGGAAGGAACGACGCTTCGATGGATCGGATTTGTAGTTCTTTTCAAGTCAAAAAGGCTGTGGATCCAGAAATCCGGAATTTCATTGGAAAAAAGCACATCGGTGACAGACGCATCCAGAACGGCATTGTCCAGGTCTACAGTCATAACATTTGTTATGTGCTGAACGGAATAGCCCCTGTTTTCCAGCATATAGTCAAAATCCGGGGATACAAGGGGGCTGATCTTAAAGATCGCAGGAGTTCCCAGACGCTTATAGACCTGTTCGCAGTAGGGGATTTTTTCGCGCCATGGAAGTGTGGAGGTTCCGAACTGTTCCACACTGTTGGTCCTGTGCGTATAGAAATAAGAAAAACGTAAGATCCATCCGTCATAAAGTTCCATTTTATGGGAAGGCCATGCGTTCAGTGACATATCTTCGATTTTTTTGATCGTTGTTTCCATAGTATTACCTTTCTGATATACCGGGCGGATCATTATCCGCAGTCGATTATTTTCGTATTGGTGCTTTGATAGTAGCACTTACACCAGCAGTGGTCAAGCGTACGAAATACCGGAAAATGGGTAAAAAACGAATAAACGTGAAAAACATGAAAATTTTTTAAAAAAATTAAAAAAAGTACTTGCATTTTGAAAGAAAGTGTTATATACTAACGAAGTCGGTTGAGGGAAACAACAAAAAACGAAATCAAACGACAGAAACAAAAGAATATGGCCAGTTGGTCAAGGGGCTAAGACGCCGCCCTCTCACGGCGGAAACACGGGTTCGATTCCCGTACTGGCTATTAACTGAAAGCAATCAGAACATGTTTCTGGTTGCTTTTTTGTTTATGATCACAAATGGGGATTTTGGGAGGTTTTACTATGATCATTGATAATGTGTATGTTTTTACATCGGACAAAGCATTTGTAAAAGGCGGGATTATCCTGGATGGGGATAAGATCCGACAGGTTTATGAAGAAAAGGATGCGCCGCAGCTTAACGGGGATGTTCTGGACGGAAAAGGCTGCTACGCCATTCCGGGACTGATCGATCTGCATTTTCATGGATGCAAGGGAGATGATTTCTGCGACAGAGACAAGGCTGCGATCGGAAGGATCGCGGAATATGAGGCATCGGTAGGAGTTACAGCGATTGCACCGGCTACTATGACTTTACCGGTAGAGGAACTGGAGCAGATCCTCCATACAGCAGCAGAATATAAAAAAGAAACAAAGGACTGCCGTAAGGCGGATTTTCTGGGGATCAATATGGAAGGGCCTTTTATCAGCCCGGCGAAAAAAGGGGCACAGGACGCGAGGAATATCCTGCCATGTAATGTGGAAATCTGTGACCGTTTTTTAAAGGCCTCGGAAGGTCTGGTAAAATTTATAGGGATTGCACCTGAAGAAAGTGAGCATGCAGCAGAATTTATCCGGGAAGTTCATGAAAGGGTCAATGTTTCTCTGGCACATACCAATGCAGATTACGATACAGCAATGGAAGCATGCAGAGCAGGGGCAAACCATGCAGTCCATCTGTATAACGCAATGCCTGCGTTTACGCATCGTGCACCAGGCGTCGTAGGTGCTGTTTTTGATAATAAGGATGTTATGGCAGAGATCATCTGTGACGGGATCCATATCCATCCGTCTGTTGTTCGAGCTACCTTTCAGATGATGGGAGCTGACAGGATGATCCTGATCAGCGACAGTATGAGAGCTACCGGTATGCCGGACGGCCAGTATACACTGGGCGGACTGGATGTTAAGGTTGTGGGAAGACTTGCCACGCTGGTATCTGACGGTGCGATCGCAGGATCTGCCACAAATCTGATGGACTGTATGCGTACAGTTGTTAAAAAGATGGAGCTTCCGCTGGAAACAGCCGTGGCCTGCGCGACTATAAATCCGGCCAGAAGCCTTGGGGTAGAAGAACAGTACGGATCTCTGGAAGCAGGTAAAAAAGCTCATGTGGTACTGCTGGATCAGGATCTGGAACTGAAAGCAGTGATCAAGGACGGAGTAAAGATTCGATAGGATCATAGAAGATAAAACGATAAAAAATAAAAAGATAAAAAGAATTTCAGGAGCAGATGACAGCAAAATTCGTGTCAGAATTTGTCGAACGAAAATGCTGGACAAAATGCTCCTGAAATTCTATAATTAATTTCACCAGAGATCTTCTGGTATCGATCACCGCCAGGTCAGGCGGGAAATCCCATTTTTATCATAACTGAATAAACATATATTTTAAGAAGGAAAGGGGGCGTGTATGTTTCTTTATGGAGAATTATCCGTGGTGATATCTGCGATGGCGGTCTGGATGGATCTTAAAGATGCATCTGTAGACAATGGATGGATCCTTTTTTCTTTTATGATCGGTTTCCTGATCCAGATCACAGAAAACGGGCCGAAAGGTGGAGTGATCTTTTTGGCAGGAGTGGCCGTGCCGGTGCTTCTTTTGGGAATCCTTTTTATATTCCATATGATCGGCGCCGGAGATATCAAGCTTCTGTGCGCACTTGGCGGGATCATGGGGCCGCGGACAGTTATGGAATGTATTGTTTATTCTCTGCTTGCAGGTGCAGGCATTTCTCTGGCAATTCTTATTTCTACAGGCGGTATCCGCCGACGATTCCTTTATTTATATCAGTATATGAATGAGTTTTACTGTACCGGTGAGATACGTCCTTATTACAGAAAGGGGATGAGCTTTCCGGAGAACTTTCATTTTACGGTACCCATATTTTTGAGTGCGGTGCTTTATGCAGGAGGTGTGTATTGAAGAAAAACATATTTGCAGTCTGTGATCTGGAAGTGGATTATGCTTTCAATTTTATGGATTATCTGAACCAGAAAAAGAATCTTCCGTTTGAGATCCAGGCATTTACCACGGCGGAAAGTCTCATTGCCTACGGAAAAGAAAATCATATTGAGTTGCTGCTGATTTCCGATAAAGCAATGCGAAAAGAAGTCCGTGACCTTGGTATCGGAAAGATCATCATTCTTTCAGAGGGTGTGCATCCTCCGGAACTGGATCAGTATTCAAGTGTGTATAAATATCAATCTTCCTCAGATGTGATAAGGGAGGTGATGGCCTGCTATGGAGAAGAGAAGTCTCTTGATCCGGTAACTTTTCCTGTGTTGAAAAAGACAATGGAGATCATCGGTGTTTTTTCTCCTCTGGGCAGATGTCTGAAGACATCCTTTGCACTTGCGCTGGGACAGATACTGGCGAAAGAACGTGCCGTTCTTTATCTGAATCTGGAATCCTATTCTGGTTTTGAGGAACTTCTTGGGAAAAAATTTCCGGCTAATCTGAGTGATCTGTTTTATTATGTTCGCCAGGGAAATGAAAACCTGATCCATAGAATGAACGGAATGATCCAGACAGTAAACAATCTGGATTTTATACCGCCTGTAAGAACACCTTCAGATATCCGGACCGTGGACTGGGAAGACTGGGAGCGGCTGTTGCAGGAAATCGTACTTCACAGTTCCTATGAAGTGCTGATCCTGGATATGGGAGAAAATGGAGATGAGGATTTCCGGCTTCTGGAAATGTGCAGAAAAATCTATATGCCGGTTTTGAATGACACACTTTCTGTCTGTAAGGTGACACAATTCGAAAATCTTCTGCGTATCTGGAATAAAGAAAAGATCCTGGAAAAAACAGAAAAGGTGCATCTGCCCTTTCATATGGATAGGATCTCTTCTGACGCTTACGTAGAACAGCTGGTCTGGAGTGAACTGGGAGATTATATCCGTGAGCTTTTGAGAAAGGAGCGGTCATGAACAGAGAAAAATTCCGGGAAATGTATGATCTGCTCATGGAACAGCTGGATGTTTCCAGAGAGCTGTCCGATGATGAGATCCTGGGGGTGATCGATGAACTGATATTAACTCAGGCAAGGGAACTGTTTCTTTCACTGAAGGAGAAAGTAGAGCTCAGACAGGAGCTGTTCTGTTCTGTGCGCAAGCTGGATGTTCTGCAGGAACTGATCGATGATGAAAGTGTTACAGAGATCATGGTAAATGGTCCGGATCATATTTTTGTGGAACGGGGAGGAAAACTGACCAGATGGAATAAGGTCTTCACGTCAGAAGAGAAGCTGGAGGATGTGATCCAGCAGATCGTAGGGCGCTGTAACCGGGTTGTCAACGAGTCCATGCCCATTGTAGATGCAAGGCTGGAAAACGGAGCACGTGTGAATGCAGTGGTTTATCCGGTTGCTCTGAATGGTCCGATCCTGACGATCCGTCGTTTTCCGGATGATCCTATCACAATGGAAAAACTGATCGCTTTTGGAAGCATCACCGAAGAATGTGCACAGTTTTTAAAAAAACTTGTTCAGGCAAGATATTCTATTGTGATCGGTGGAGGTACAGGCAGTGGAAAAACAACATTCCTTGGAGCTGTTACAGAATATATTCCAAAAGATGAGCGCCTGATCACCATTGAAGATAATGCGGAGCTTAAGATCCGGGGAATTGATAACCTGGTATGTCTGGAGGCAAAAATGGCCAATATGGCGGGCGCGGTGTCAGTAACGATCCGAGATCTGATCCGGTCAGCCCTTCGAATGAGGCCGGACAGGATAATTGTAGGGGAAGTCCGTGGAGGAGAGGCAGTGGATATGCTGCAGAGCCTTATATGTACTATATAATAATTATATATATAACGTATATAAGGATGGAAAATATA
>JAERMT010001289.1_pt1 | contig 11254 bp, 13 predicted proteins | sample 9267081 | NCBI WGS metagenome assembly JAERMT01 (sample SAMN17071939, study PRJNA684904) | human gut metagenome | isolation source: diarrhea sample from child under the age of five | host: Homo sapiens | place: South Africa: Mafikeng, Mafikeng Provincial Hospital | collected 2019-09
TCGCCGTACTCTCAAAGGCTTTAATATTGCTGTCGGTGATCTCGATGTTGGAAACACCCGCGTTCTGCTTCATAAGCTGCCGCATGGTCTGTTTCCCATGCGGGGCTTTGCTTTTCTGCTCCAAAAACTTCTTGATTGATTTCTGCAACGCCTGTTCGGTAAGCCTTGCCGCGCCTTTTCCCACATTGACGGATAGGGCAATCGTTTTTTGGGTTACTTCCTCCTGCAAGGTATCAACTCCTTTCCCGGTAAACTGCGGCTATGCTCATTTGCTGCCGTAAAAGTCGTGATTGACAAGGGCGGTATAGTAGCTGTCAATGGTACTCGGTGCGTTGAACAGCACCGCTTTTAGATACTGCTTGATGTTGCGGATTTTGGTTGTGTTCTCCCTCATGCAGTCCAAAACAAACTCAACGTGGCTGCTATTCAGCTTCATAAACTTTGATTTGACAAGTTCGGCTGGGTAGTCGTCCCCGGCGATACGGATTGTCTTTCGGGCTGTGCAGACGGTTTCCAGCATGATTTCTACAATCTCGTCCAAACGGTCTTTATCCATTTTGGGGTCTTGAATGAGAATGTCATAGTCGATGTTGTCTTTGATGATTTCCCGATAAATCTCTATTGCGCTGTTTGTTTTCGCTTCCGTTCTTTTCCTTTCCGGCGGCGTAGCCGCTTCGTCCTGCTCATAAGGCAAGGGATTTAGGGAATGGAAAGGAATGGAATGGGTACTTGATAAATCAGTAATTGATTGTTCTTTACTTGATATATCTTTATTTAATTGCGTTGGATTTTCCAACGTAGGTTTTTCCTGCGTAGGTTTTTCCAACGTTGGATTATCCAATGTTGGATTTTCCAATGTAGGTAAATCCGATGTAGGCGGCTGTTCGCTGCTGGTAGCTGCTTCCGGCTCTTTGGGCTGCGGCTGCTCGTATATGACATAATCCGCACCGCGCAAACGTCCTTTCTCGTCGCGTTCCCGGCTGCGGACGATATATCCGGCTTTTTCAAGTTCTTTGACCGCTTCGCGGATTGCGTCGATCTTCTCCCGGTTGATATGGGATAAGCCCGCAAGGGTATAATCCCAATCTTCGGGCAGCGAAAGCATTTGCGACAACAAGCCCTTTGCCTTTAAGGACAATTCCTTGTTTCGCAAGTGGTGGTTGCTCATAACGGTATATCCCGTATTTCGCTCCACTCTGAAAACTGCCATATTTCCTCACTTCCTCTCTTGGTATGCGTGGACAATTAGAAAGCCGTTTTCGGCTGTTTTGGTATTGCAATATGCCCTTTGCCGTTTTCGCGTCTGCAAAGCCGCATGGCACAAGGGCTTTTGCCCGTCTATTTGTCCATGCTGGCGGGCGTTTTCCGCGTCCTTTTGCCGGGGCAATAGGGACACTTTTTGAAAACGCAAAACTCATATTTCCATTGTGGGCGGTAGAAACGGCAAGTGCCGCAATCTTCATCATCTCCGGCACAACCGGATTGATAGCGGTCAAATCCCGGCTTCTGCTGCATGAGCAATTCAAACGCCCGCTGCTTGCCCTTTGTGAAATACATTCCGGCTGCACCTCCTTTCCTGCGGGCATAAAAAAACGGCGTTACTTTCTCCCCCAAAGGGGTTAAGGTAACGCCGTTTGTGTGCGTATTCAGTTTTTAACACATTCCCTGTCTATCCGCTGTCCGCAAAACCATTGATTTTATTAGCTTTTTGCCGCTATCGCTATCACACCTCATTATTCAATCGCCCAGGCTTTCAGTCTTTGATAAAAGAAGTTGAAGCAGGCAATGTCGGAACATTGATTGTTAAGGATATGAGCCGATTAGGGCGAAACTATCTGCAAGTCGGATTTTATACGGAAATTCTGTTTCCGCAGAAAGATGTCCGTTTTCTTGCAATCAACAACAGCATTGACAGCAACAATGCTTCGGATAATGATTTTGCTCCGTTTTTGAATATTATGAACGAATTTTATGCCAAAGACACGAGCAATAAAATCAAGGCTGTATTTGATGCCCGAATGAAAGACGGAAAGCGTTGTAGCGGTTCAATCCCTTATGGATATAACCGATTGCCGAGCGATAAGCAGACGCTTGTTGTTGACCCTGTGGCTTCTGAGGTGGTAAAGCGTATCTTTCTGCTTGCCAATGAGGGCAAAAGTCCACGAGCCATAGCGGAAATACTGACCGAAGAAAAGGTTTTAATTCCTGCCGCATATGCAAAGGAATATCACCCAGAACAGTACAACGGGATTAAGTTTGCAGACCCTTATATTTGGGGCATATCTGCCATTAGAACGATTTTAAGCAGGCAGGAATATCTTGGACATACTGTTTTGAGAAAGCCGGTCAGCACCAATTTTAAATTGCATAAGAGAAAGACTACCGATGAAGATGAGCAGTATGTGTTTTATAACACCCACGAGCCTATCATATCGCAGGAACTTTGGGACAGCGTTCAGAAGCGAAGGAAACGAGTGAACAGAGCTGCGGCAAGAGGTACACATACCAACCGATTAAGCGGTTATCTGTACTGTGCCGACTGTGGCAGAAGATTGACCTTGCAGACACATTACAGCAAAAAAGACCGCTCCTTGCAGTATTCGTACCGTTGCGGTGGTTATGCGAGCAGGGTAAATTCCTGTACTGCTCATTCAATAAGTGCTGATAATGTTGAAGCCTTGATATTATCGGCAGTCAAACGCTTTTCAAGATTTGTTCTGAATGATGAAAAAGCCTTTGCTTTGGAGCTGCAATCCCTTTGGAAAGAGAAACGTGAAGAAAAGCCGAAGCAGAACCAATCGGAATTGAAACGTTGTCAAAAACGCTATGATGAGCTTTCTGCCCTTATTCGTAGCCTGTACGAAAATCTTATGGCTGGACTGTTGCCCGAACGACAGTACAAGCAGCTGATGGCACAGTATGATAGCGAGCAGGCAGAATTGGAATCGAAGATGGAAACGATGAAATCCGAAATTGCCGAAGATAAATCAAGTTCTGCTGATATTCGGCATTTCATTTCGCTGATTCGCAAGTGCAAAAATCCAACAGAAATCTCCGATTCAATGTTTAACGAACTTGTCGATAAAATCGTTGTTTACGAAGCCGAGGGTGCAGGCAATGCCCGCACACAAAAGGTTGACATTTATTTCAACTATATCGGCCAAGTCGATATTGCTTATACCGAGGAAGAACTTGCCGAACTGAAAGCGCAGAAGGAGCAGGAAGAACGGCAGCGCATGGAAAAGCAGCGCAAACGTGAAAAAGCCTACCGAGAAAAGCGAAAAGCAAAGAAAATCGCTGAAAACGGTGGCGAGATCATTAAAACCAAAACGTGTCCGCACTGCGGGAAGGTGTTTACACCTACGAGCAACCGACAACTTTTCTGCTCAAGGGACTGCTGGAATCAGGTAAGACAGGAGCAAAAGGAAGCGGCTAGAGAAGCCGAGAGAGGAGGTCATTACTACAGGCAACGTGCCTGTGCCGTATGCGGTCACTCCTACTGGCCTACACACAGCCAGCAGGAATTTTGTTCCGATGAGTGCAGGAGAATTAACCACAACAGGAAAACCTTGGAATTCTATCACAAGAAAAAAGGAAAACCCAAACCTGACCCAGAAGCAACCCCAACGCCGAAACCAAAGGAGGATAATGCAGCATGACTACCATGAAAAATTCCATCCATGACAACGCTAACGGTCTGGACTACACCCTTGTCAACGACCACTATCTGCCGAACCTGACCGCAGCAGCCCCGACAGAGCAGCACCCCACCGGGCGGTGGGGCCGCTTACATAAGACGTACCTGAAGGAGCAGCACCTTGTTCGATACAACCAACTGCTCCTGTCCGGTGAGCTAAGCAGCTACCTTGCCAAGCTGGACAAACAGTCCGAAGAGCAGCTTGCATTGACCGTCCGGCAGATGCAGGAAGCTGAGGGCGTGACCGAAGCACTGAAAGCCGCCAATCAACTGGAATGGGTGCGCCGGATGAACAGCATCCGCAATCGTGCCGAGGAAATCATCCAGAAAGAACTGATCTTTATCTAAGGAGGTGCCCACGATGGCTGTGCTGAAATGGATGTTAAAACTTGCCCTTCTCCCGCTGCTCCTACTGCTGATTCTGGCACAGTGGGCTGGTATTTTTCTTACCACTTTTTCGTCGGTGGTAACAAATTTACTCGCAGGGCTGTTCTTCTTCACGGCACTGGCCTGCTGGGTCATGGGGCTGGCAGACGGCGGCGAGGTGCTGAAGATGCTGATAACCGGATTTGTCGTTTTCACCCTACCTTACATAGCGATGGCACTCATCGCAAAAATCTCCTATTTCGGTGATGAACTCAGGGATTTTCTCCAATCCTGAGTTTCTTTGACCGCCCTGCACGACTGCAAGGCGGTCTTTTCGTTACATCGGGTCTGCACACGGCAGGCCCTTTTTTGATACGGAGGTACACGCCTATGAAACTGACTTTTGATGAAAAGAAGCTGCTCTATGCCTACGGCAACCCTGATCTGGCACTGACCCGCAAGCGGCTGTATGAGGTTGCCGGGCTGACGGTTGATCCTGATCTGAACAGACGGGTGTTCGACTTCGTCCGCAAGCTGGAGGACGAATCGCTGCATCTGGAGCGCTGGTACGATCAGATGTTCTACTTCGTCCGTTCCGAGATGGAGTGCTATGCCGGGATGGAGAAGCTGGCGCAGGACATCGAACGTGATGAGGATTGGGGGCCTGAGATGTTTGAGGAAACCGAAGATGACGAACTCACTGACGATGTGTAAGCTGGAAACCATGATCTACGCCAGCGAGGACGGAACAAGCAGCGTGTTTACGCTGAATCCCGCCTTGCAGAAGCAGCTTGATGCCCTTGCTACGGAGCACCCGGAAGTGTGCTGCCGCAAAGAAAGAAAAGGCAAAGGCAACGGCATATACTATCAGATTGCGTCAGCCTATAGATTCAACATTAGCTAATTATTCATGGACAGTTGCACAAAATGCAGCTGTTCTGTTACATAAATGATGGTTTGATATTGAAGAAATGATATATAAATGTTATAATGATGTGAACATTTTGTTGTGGAGGTACGCTATATGCTCTTTAGTGATGCGATACGAGAGCTTCGTAGAAAATGCTTGCTGAGTCAGCATGATTTTGCAGATGCAATAGGAGTTTCCTCTGTAACCGTCAACCGATGGGAATGCGGAAAAAGCAAACCCAATTATAAAGCCATGAAGCGAATCGACAACTACTGTAAGTTGCATAAGATTGATTTCAACATCGCAGAATGGCTTGAGGAGGACTAATGATGGGTTACAAAGCGATCGATTTATTTTCAGGTGCGGGAGGGCTTCACATCGGCTTTGAACGCGCTGGTTATGAAATTGAATTGTGTATTGATAATGATAGTTTGGTTGAAAAAACACATCGACGAAACTTTCCGAATATTCCGATGATAAATCGAGATATCCGCAAGATTCCATCGAGCGAAATAAAAACATATATTCCAGATGGGACAGTTGATGTTATAATCGGCGGCCCTCCCTGTCAGGGCTTTTCAACCATCGGAAAACGCGTTTCTTCTAATCCTGAAGTTAGAGAGAGGAAGGATCCCAGAAATGAGCTGGTGCTGACATATGCTAAATTGATTCGTGAGTTGCGCCCCAAATTCATTGTTATGGAAAACGTCAAAGGAATTCTAACATTGCAGGGTGGAACTTATTTGAATAACGTGTTAGCACAGCTTCATGAAGCGGGATACGATGCCCGTTATAAATTGATTAACATGGCAGACTATGGGGTTCCAGAAATTCGTGAAAGGGTGATTATTCTAGGAAATCGTGTTGGACTCCCTGTGGAATTTCCACAGCCAGATCATTCGGACAATCCCAATGATGGTTTGCCTATGTGGGAAAATTGTTGGAGCGTAATAAAAGACCTTGTGGATTTGCCTGATACACCGGAATTCAACCATGTGGCTTTGAAACACACCCCCAAGAACATTGAACGATATAAGTTGATTCCAGAAGGGGGACGGCTTCCAGAAAACGCACTTCCTCCAGAATTGTATAGAAAAAACTTTGGTAATACGTTCAAACGATTGAGCCGCACAAGACCTGCACTTACGATGGTTCCCGGAAATGATGCGTTCCCAATCCATCCTGTTTTAAATAGAAGTTTAACTGTAAGAGAGGCGGCGAGAATACAGACATTCCCAGATGAGATGATTTTTGAAGGGAATCGCAGACAGCAGGGGCATCAGGTTGGCAATGCTGTCCCCCCTCTGTTTTCAGAGAAGCTTGCCAAATTTATTTTGACGCAAATAGAAAAAGCAAAGGAATTAGGTATATATGACAGCGATTGACTTATTTGCTGGTGCGGGAGGTCTTTCTCTCGCCCTGCAAGATAGTGGATATAAAATATTGATGGCAAACGAAATCAATCCTCGTTTTGCTGAAACGCACAAATACAATTTTCCGAATGTGCCATTGATCCAGAAAGACATCAATGAAGTGACATCCACCGACCTAAAGGAAATTATTGGAAATCAAGAGGTCGATTTGGTTGTTGGTGGGCCTCCATGTCAGGGCTTTTCTGTTTTTGGAAAACGCAGATTTGTAAATACGCAAGAATATGATCCACATAAAGACCCTCGAAACTTCTTGGTGTATCAATATATTCGGATTGTCAAAGAACTTAAGCCAAAATTCTTCTTTATGGAAAATGTTAAAGGCTTTACCAATTTGGATAAGGGATTATTTGTTGAGGAAGTAAAAAAACAGTTTAGAGATTTGGGCTATAATAATATTTGGTGTGAGGTCATCTGCGCAGCAGATTATGGAGTGCCGCAAGACCGATATAGGATGTTTATGGTTGGAAACCGATTGGGTATTGATTTTCAGAAACCTGAACCAACAAATTTTCCACCGGAATCCTCAAAAGAGCCAAAGTACACAACTGTTGGAGCAGCTATTTTAGATTTGATGGGAAAAGAGAACCAAGTTCCAAACCATGTTCCCTTAAAGCACAAACCGATAGTTGAAGCGAGATATGGTTATGTAAAAGAAGGGTGTAAGCTCAATGTTGACGATTTGCCCCCTGAATTAGCCGTAGCAACAAGGAAAGATTCAAAAACTGGTGTTGTTTCCAATTATAGTCATGTTTTCAAGCGTCTTGACCGAAACAAACCATCCACAACGATGGTTCCTGGTCACAACGCTTTCCCTATTCATCCTATTTTGAACCGAACATTAACAGCTCGAGAAGCAGCTAGAATTCAGACCTTCCCCGATAATCATATTTTCTTTGGAACAAGGCAGGAACAGTGCATTCAAGTTGGAAACGCTGTTCCTCCGAAAATGGCTGAACCTTTTCTAATCAAGATTAAGGAATACATTGCCCAGTGGGAGGCGCAAAGAAATGAGTCATGATACAGAAGCAGCATACGCATCTTCCGAAGTAGCTGACATTATAATGACTAACCAGAACCACTTTTTTGGGGATTATGGCACTCGTGGAACATGGTCTGTCCATGCTGGCAGAGAAGGTGGTCACCAATGGCCGCTTGCAGATGGTGTGATTCTTGCAGAAAATGCAACTCATACTCCAGTGAAAATTGCGTTTGAATATAAGCGTCCTAATGAGGGCGTTCACGGGATTTTGACTGCATTGGGTCAATCGTTTGCATATCTGGAAAAAGGCTATGATGCAAGTGTAATGGTGATTCCGTCATCTTACTCTAGCCATTCTAGTCCCGGTCAGCATGTAAAGCGAGTTTTGGAATCCACTGCTCCAGATGTTCCAATAAGTATTTATACATACAATTCCCCGAATTTATCTGATACACGTCCTTTTCACGGAAAGCTCCAATGTGTACGGGACATTATTCTTCCTGAATGCCGGACAGTAGAACATACAGATGAAGCTTCAACGACAGGAAGCGTATCTACACTATGGGCACACATGAGAGAGGGCATGAGCCACCCGGACGCTTTTTTCCGTTATTGTCAAGGCGTAAAAATAATTTCTGTTACGAATGCAAGCAACCCATCGGTAACATTACCAGATGAACTAGTTGCTGCCGTTCACCGCCTTAGTGCAACGGCTGATCCTTATCGGTATCTTTCAAACACATCCGGTGACACTGTGTCAGATAGGGCATGGCGTTACGTATGGTTTAATTATTATTTTTGGAGTGGCCTTATTCCAATATGGAGTTCTCGGGCTCCATATTCCGTAAACGGTACACAAACCAGAATCCGAATCAACAATGAAACGATGCAAGGATTGTTTTCTGGCAGAATTGATTCAATCAAAGAAAAACTCGTAAAAAATCTCAATGATGGGACAATTTCAGAATCCGATGCATGGGAAGAGTATGCCAGAAAAGTAAGAAAAGATGCCCACAGCTACCGTGAAGTTATTGACTCTGGACTATTTCATATTGGCTTTTTGAATCCAGAAGGTACACTTACAGAGCTGGGATATAAATACGTCGAAGCTTGTGAGCGTATTGGAACACCTTATACTGGTATTCCGATGGAAATATTCAAAGCAACGGTTCTTCAGAATGGTCAATATGGTGCAATGCTCCATTATTTTTATAAGCTTTCAGAGGATAAGTTCAATCAAGACTTGTTTGCTTTTGCAACATTAAATCGTGAAACCGGAAGGTATAGTTTCAATGAAAGAGATTATTTAAGATGGTTGGACGCTTGCTTTTCAAATGAGCTGCACATCATGAAAAAGAGTACGGAACGCGCTGGGGGAACAAGAAATCCATTCCAAGCTGAATTGGCATTTTTAAAGAAACTCGGATTTATCCGAACATCCGGAAATCGCGCAGCATACCGTGTTGGTGTAGGACTAGAAATAGACTGGCCTCAAGTACAGAATAGCCTTCTATATTTTCAAAATCTATAAGTTGGTGTTCAGCCCCGGTCATTATACAGTAAGATGATCGGGGTCGTTCCACATGAAATAATTGAACGTAATGCCATGCCCCACCCCTAAACCGACCTCACCTATCTTCGCATCGAAGACCTCGACTTAAGAAGATCATGTCTTGATTGTTAAGAAAATATCACAAATTCGTAAAATTTCAATAGAAGGATTATGGTGATTGTTCTTTAGATAAAGTTGTGCTACAATTAATTTATAACAAATATCTTTCTATCAGAGGTTGAAACCCAGCGAAAAGAGGCGCGAGGATATGGGCAGCATAAACCTTTATAAAATTGACAATGCTAAGCTTCCGGATTTCTTAAGAGAGCTTGGGAAATACGAAGAGCGTGATGCTAGACAGCAGAAAGTCATAATTGGTGATAACTCAAAAACATATGAGTTTCAGCTATATATTTCCGAGCCTCAAGGAAAAAGAACTGTCCCTTGGAATTGGGTTATGGCTGCATTCGATGAAGATGATATTGAAGTTGTCAAATCACCGAGCGCATTACTTCGTATCAAGGCTCCTTCCGGAAATACATATGCAGTCACTTTTTCACATTCCTTCTTTCTTGCAGACAAATATGCAGATCGTGAATTTGCTTTTAATTTTGCTCGAAGACTTGAATTTGATGTGATACGAACGACTGCTTTGACTTCGCCTAATTCTCAGAGAAATAGAACTGTGAACTCATATATTGATTATAAAGATGTGGAGTTTGATAGCGGTGAATCATTCTCTAAAATTAAGTTTAATGAGAAGCAACCTGATGGGTTTTCGCTCTATGCGCCGACATTGGAAATCGGGAATTCAATTAAATTCAATGTTAAAGACGAATCATTAGATATGGTCGCTAAACTGATTGAATATGTTGAGGATACAATTCGGACGAAACAAGAACGAAATAAAATTCCAGTATTCTCAAAAATCAGAGATAAAGATAAAATCGATCGGTTAAATACTAAATTGAGAAAAGCCGTTGCAATTTGTTCGGCAGAAATCGTAATACCAGAGTTTGACATAATTGGTGCAAATGAGGTGTTCAATCGAACTGATTGTGAATTTGACCTTCTTTATAGTGAAGGAAACAACCATTACCACACGCATACCACTAATCTTTCCGATACAGAATTACACTCTTTCTGTGATGAAAATAAACTTGTCTATGCAACCGTTGTGTTAGATATTGTGGTTGCACGCTATAAGGATGGAAAAATAGTAGTTCGAAAGAAAGTTCAAGACCTGATAGAATACACTGACGATCAAGAGCGCTCGGTTCTTGCAAATGGTATCTGGTACGATTTTAATGATGATTATCTCACATATTTGAGGGATTCCATTGCAGAAATCAAGGCAGAATATCACCCGGAGTACGATTTCACGACGCAGGTGTATCAAGATTTTCTCGACGAAAAGTATAAAGTGGAAGCCCCATCTTATAAAGGAAAGGAAGAAAAAGATATAAGAGAAGCTCTTAGAAAAAAATACTATGCTGAGCGAGTTTTTAATCTTTTAAGAGAAGCAAATGACGGATTTGAAAACCACGACAGAGGTATTGATTCTGTTGATGGGCAGAAAATCGAACTAATGGATTTATATTCCGATGGAAAGATGTTTGCTGTTAAGATGGGAAACACCTCTGCCAAGCTATGTTATGTTATTGACCAGTCGCTTACCGCCTTAAAAGCCTACCGAAACCATTCTATCGCATTTAGTTCTGAAATAAATACAGTCGTCTTATGGATTGTCTTAGATACCGCAACTCACATTGAAGACGAAAACGGAAAGCCTGACTTAAATCGGCTGAAAATGCTGATGCTAAAAAACAGATTGGACCAATGGAAAAAAGAGGTTAGAGTCCAAGGATATAAGCCACTCATCTATATCAATTACGATCAACGATAATTTTCATGCCCGCTATTCTGTATCGAACAGCGGGCTTTTATATTTTGATTAAAGGAGCGTGATGCTATTGACCCAACCCAAAACCGACCTTGCCTACCTCCGCAACGAAAAATCCAAAGCAGAGCAGAAGCTGCGTTCTTGCCAGCACCGAGAGAAGATTCTTGAACGCCAGATGTCAGAGCTGAACCGAAAAGAGCGCGTGCATCGTCTTTGCACCCGTGCCGGAATGCTGGAAAGCTTTCTGGTCTGTCCGGGAGAACTGACTGATGATCAGGTGATGGAACTGCTGAAAATCTCGTTCCGCCAGCCTGAAGTCGTGCTGGCACTTGCAAAGATGGTGCATGATGTTCACGAACGCAGCAACGTCCAAAACCCTTTAGAATAAAGGGCGCAATTATACACCGTTCCGGT
>JAERMT010001293.1_pt1 | contig 11235 bp, 7 predicted proteins | sample 9267081 | NCBI WGS metagenome assembly JAERMT01 (sample SAMN17071939, study PRJNA684904) | human gut metagenome | isolation source: diarrhea sample from child under the age of five | host: Homo sapiens | place: South Africa: Mafikeng, Mafikeng Provincial Hospital | collected 2019-09
AATGAATCACGCCCACGTGGAAAATAAAAAATATCCACGTGGAGATTTCAGATTCCCCACGTGGATATTCGAAAAAGGAGGGTAATTAGAGATTAGAAATTAGAGATTAGAGGGCAGGGGTGATACATTATGAGACTATTCACCCACGCCCCCCCCGTGAAACTTGGGCTAGGAGGGCTGCTCAGAGGTGGCGGTATAGCTGGCGGGAGGATGCGTCTCGGAGTAGCCACACCTGGGCGTCTAGTGAAGCTTGAAGTAGCAGATGAGTGGCTTGTGGTCAGAGACTTGTGCGGACTTATCCACATGGGCGGCTCGAGCCTCGACCTGGTCGCTGTAGAGCATATGGTCAATGCGTACGCCGAGCCAGCGACGGAGGTAATAACTGTAGTTGGTCCCCGACCCGGTCGTTGCGATAGCATCGTGCAGTCCTTGGGAGAGCCGGTGGTGGGTGTAGGAGAGCGGCGTGTCGTTGAAGTCGCCGGAGACAATTATATACGGGGACTCCTGGTAGTTGATGTCCTGATAGATTTGCTCGACTTGCTTGGCGCGCCGCACGAAGGCTGGTCCGAAGCGTAGGTCGATAGCCTTAGTGAGGCTCTTGGTCTTGACCTCCTGGGCTAGCTCGACGTAGTGCTGCTGCTCCTCTTTTGTAAAGCCAAAGGACTCGAGATGCAAATTGTACAGTACGAGCTTCTTCTCGCCCACGAGAATGGTGAAGACAGCACCCCCGTTGAACTTAGAGTGGAGGTCTATCGGACGTGTCGAGAGGATGGGGTACTTGGAGAGGACGATGAGACGGCTACCGTGGTCCTTGACGGCATAAGCGGAACTATAGTAGGGGTACTGTGACAGGGCGTGGCGGAGGCTACGCTCGGACATATACTTGGACTTATTGCTACTGAGCCATCCCTCCTGAAGGCAGATGATATCGGCGTCACTCTCTGCGAGATAGTCGGTCGTCGGATGCTGGTCGTTGGGGCCTAGCTTGGCAAAGTTGAAGGCATAGGCGTTGAGGCTTACGATCTTGAGCCAGTTTTCTCTGTCGATGGGTGGCGTCTGCTCTGCACGTAGGGGCATATAGAGGAGCAGCGTGGGGATGGAGAGGAGGAGCATCAGCGTGTTGATGACCGCTCGGCTCCAGGCACGGATGAGGTACCAGTAGAGAGCTTGTAGCACAGTCAAGACGAGAAGCACGGGGAAGAATAAGCCTAGGTAGGCGAAGAGTGTAGTCGTGGTCGGTGAGATGTACTTGCTGAGCAGGGAGCCTAGGAGGAGGATGAGTAGAAGCAGATTGGCAAAGGAGACGAAGGTGTGCCAGAAGCCCCGGACGACACCCCAGGGGGTTCGCCGTGGGCTCCGCTTAGGTTGCTTGTCCTGGGCAGGAGCCGTGGATGATGTCACTTCTTCGCTAGGCATGGTCGCTATCGTTGAGTAGGTGCTTATTTCGCTCGATGAGTAGCTCCCGCTCCTCGTCTGTGAGGCTTTGGTAGCCAGACTGCTCTACCTTGTCAAGGAGCTGCTGGTACTGCTTGTCCAGCTCGCTGTGCGCTATCTGCGCTTTTGCCTGGATGCGTGACCGATGGCGGTGGAGGAGTCCTAAGCCGAGACCCCACAGGAGCCCAGCTAGATGCGCTATGAGCCCCCCGAGGTTGTACCCCCCATAGGCGAGGAGGAGGAGCAGCAGGACGAGGAGTCCCACCTGCCACACGCGAAGGGCTCCTATCAGCGGGAGCGGCATCTCCTCGCGTGGGGCGGCTCCCATCATGTAACCCACGAGGGCGATGACGGAGGCGGAGGCTCCCACGAGTGGAAGCCCGAGGAGGAGTACGCCTGAAGCGCGCAGGATGCTGGTGAAGAGGAGGAAGGCAGCTCCGCCTACGACCGCCCCTCCTAGGTAGCTCCAGACGAATTGTTGCCATCCGCTGAGACGTAGTTGCAGAGTGCCGAAGAGCCACAAGAGAAGTAAGTTCAGCAGGAGGTGCATCCCGCTATTGTGCAATAGGGAGTAAGTAACAATCGTCCAGGGTCTACGCCAGAGTGCTTCTGGAGACATGGCGAGATAGAGCTGATCTACGACTCCACGCGTCCACTGCGTGGACAGCGGGGCGGGCAACTGACGAACGATGAAGTCCGACAGCCAGAAGAATACCAACAGGAGCGTGATGCCCCACAGGACTTGCCGATTAGGATCTATACGACTCGCCAAACGCATTGTACAGCTTGCCTTGCTTACGCCACAGAAGAATCAGAACTAAACCTCCCAGCATCCCGCCCAGATGAGCGAAGTGAGCTACGTCACTCTGTAGATTCGCCACGCCGAGAAGGAGCTCTATCACTCCGTACCCTATGACAAAGTACTTAGCCCTAATGGGAATGGGGATGAAGAAGAGGTAGATAGCTGCATTGGGATAGAGCCAGCCGAAAGCGAGCAGAAGACCGAAGACGGCCCCAGATGCGCCTATCGTCAGGAGATGATTGATGAAGATGCCCGTAGCCATGCGGGAGCCATCGGGGAAGGCGATTACCTCATAGCCCGCCACCTCTCGGACGGTCGTCAAGCCCCAGACTAGCTCCTGCGAGAGTGCGGCCGTCAGTCCGCAGACCATATAGAAGAGCAGAAAGCGCCGTGCACCCCAAGTGCGCTCGATGGTCGTACCAAACATGAAGAGCGCAAACATGTTAAAGAAGAGGTGTGTGAGGCTCCCGTGGAGAAACATATAAGAAACGGGCTGCCAGACGTGAAAGTCCTGAGCGGTTATGTAGTGCAACCCGAGGAGACTCGTCAAGTCTATCCCGACGCGTGGCAAGACCTGCTGAGCGATATAGCAAAGCACGTTTATGATAAGCAGATTGAGCGTCACGGGAGGGACCTGTAGCTGACGAGTTGTATCGAAAGAATGCATAGCGTTGTGGTCTAATAGTTGAGTAATATAGAGGATTAGTACCAGCCACTCCCCCCATAGGAGGGCAGACTGTGCTGCTCCCACTTGAGGTCGCGTAGGAGAGAAGCGTTGACACCAATCACGACGTTGTACGACTTATAGGCGCCGAGCGGGATGACACTCGCCGTCAGAGACCAACAGTGCAGGTCACGCGTGATGTTAATTGTCATACCTGTCAGTTTCTTCAGGTCGAAGTTATAGTTGGCGTCAAAGGAGAAGTTCCAGTTCGGTGTAGGCTGGAGCTGTCCTCTGAAGGAAAGGTTTTGGGTAAACTTATACTCAAATTCGCGCCTATGTGTGTTGAAGTTCTCTCGGTCTTGCATCACATTGATACTATAGTTGAAAGAAAAGCTCCACGGCACATCAAACTTTAAGTAACCATCGTCGTCCCAACTGTCACTATTATCTCGGTACCTACCGCCAGAAGAGCCCGCAGGAGCGTTCGGGTCCATCGGATTGGGACTAGCATTACCGCCCATAGAGCTCGTCTCATCAGGCATCGGAGCCGTCTCCTCTGGCGAGGTGTCTGACTGCCGACCCTTTTTCTTATTAAAGAGTCCCCCGAACCACGAGCCAATCTTTTGGAAGGTTTGTGGTGTGAAGGTGTAGTTAAAGCTAGTCCCCGTTCCCAAGAAAGCTCCGATACCGTGTCCGTTGAGTAGACGCAGCTTGTCCACACGATAGGGTCTCACTGTGCCTTGCTGGTCGATGTGGTAGTCCCACTCGTAGGGGTCGAAGGAGGCGGAGAGACGGAGCACAAAGGTCTTAGTCAGACGGAGTGCTATATTCGTGCTGAGATTGCTCCAGCGGAAGGAGTCCGCAGCCATATTGTAGGAGAAGCGGAGACCAAACTGGTCGATGAGACTAATCTTCTTGAACTGCTCCTCCACGGCGGTCGAGTCGCTCGGCAGACGCCACTTCATCTCCACGTTGTTGTCAAAGGAGAAGTTGATAGCCCCCGTCTTACCCCGTCCGGGATGGCCGAAGATGCCTCGCTCGTAGGGGGAGTAGACGTAGTTGTGTGCCTGCCCCAGCGTATCGACGTAGTCAATCTCGCGGTAGTACCCCCAGAAAGGGTCTCCGAAGTCTGGTGCATACGAGAGCGATATGGAGGGAGAGAAGCGGTGACGAATCATCTGAACTCGATCGCCGAATAGCTTACGCCACGGTTGGTAGAAGCCATAGAGCGTCGTACTCATCGAGAGCGACGCACTGAAATTGTTCAAGTGGTAGAAGCCGTAAGTGGTGTCTGCATCGACGATGCGTTGCTGCGCCTCGTCCCACTGCTTATTCACTCGCGAGGTGTACCAGTAGGCTGTGTAGTTAATTGAGGGAGAAATCTTGATATAGTTAAAGAGGTCGAAGGACGCTGACACAGGAATCGAGTGCTGCATCCCGTTGCGCCAATCTTTTACTAGGTTACTCTTGAGGAGCAGATCCTCCTTGGTGGTGATACTATTGCGCAGGGAGCCACTATAGCTGAGGGAGATTTTCTCATACCAACGCTCCTTACCCACACGATTCTTGCGCTTGAATGGGTAGATAGTCGAGAGCGAGAGCGAGAGATTCGGCAGGGTCACACTGATGGTCGAGTCGCGCGAGCGCTGGTCTATGTTGAAAGCTCCCGTCAGCGACAGAGGTATGCTCGCAAAGCTCCGCCGGTAGCTAATGCTAGACCCCTTGGTATTCTCAGCTCGACGCTGATGGTTGTAGACCGCTTGGGTAGCGTTGTGGTTGTAGCTGCTGGTCGAGAAGTTGACCGATGCTGAGAAGTTGCGTAGCGGGTCCGCCTTGGGGTCTTGCGAGTGTGTCCAGCGGAGGCTAATGTCTTGCGAGCGACTGTAGGTCGAGGGTATATCCTTGTCCCCCTGGACGGTCGATATGTAGCCCGCCTGTACGCTACCGTTGTACTTGTATCGCTTGCGGTAGTTTGAGGCAGCGTTGACAGCCCAGGAGCCATTTGTATAGATGTCTCCCGTGAGCGTCAGATCCCAGTAGTCGCTCTTGTTGAGGTAGAAGCCACCGTGCGTGAGGTAGAGTCCTCGTGTCTGGTCAATACCGTAGCTCGGCATGATGACACCCGAGGTCTGCTTCTCATTAAAGGGGAAGAAGGCAAAGGGCAAGCCAATGAAGTAGAGAGGCACGTCCGCCATAACTAGGTAGACAGGGCCGGTGACGATCTTGTCCTCGGGCTTAGCTTTGGCTCGCGTCAGGTTGATGTAAAAGTGTGGATGGTCGTGCTGATCACAGGTAGTGTAGCGACCATCCTTGAGATACATCGTATTATCTTTGAGCCGCTTCGTCTGCTCGGATGTCAGGAAGCCCTCGCCTTGCTGCGTAGTCACGTCCGTAATGAAGCCTTGCCCCGTCTTAAAGTTGTAGCGCATCGTCGTGCTCTCGAACTTCTGTTCACCGTCGGCAAACTTTGGCTTAGCGGTCGGCTGGCCTAGACTATCCAGGACATACTGCGCGTAAACCTCAGAGCTGTCGGAGACAATCTTGAGATAGTTGGCTTCGATGCTCATCGTCTGGTACTTAACGTCGCTTGGTCCGAAGAAGTACATCTTGTTATCGCCCGTCATAACGAGTGAGTCCTCTGCAGAGAAGGTCACAGGAGCCTCTAGTTTGAATAGCTCGACCGAGTCGCTCTCAGCGACAGTTGCCTCAGATTCACTGGCCAATGTATCTACAGGCGCAGGAGCTTGCGTCGTGTCGGGCTGTAGGGTGAGACTGTCGCTACCCGTTGCTACGGAGTCTCTCTCTGGGGGTGTGGGTAGGGTGTCCAGTAGCTGGGTCGTATCTCCCGATAGGTCTGCCACGACCGTGTCTAGAGCCTCTGTCTGTGGTGGCATCGCTGCGGGCGGGTTGCTACCACGTCGCGCCTGCGTCGCACACGACACGACCGCCACGCCCACGAGCAGTAGGAGGAGCAGTCGCAAGAGCGAGCGAGAGACTATGGATGAGCTAGGCATATCTGTAATCTACGAGAGCAGGCTTGTGGGCGTATATGTACACGAACCGCAAGCAAAGGTACTAAATAGTGACTTAGCAGGAGCCACTGGAGGAGCTAGATTTCGCAAATCAGACGACAAGCTCTCTGGAGAGCTTCGCAAATCCTCCTAGAGCGGGTAGGAATTACTTGCGGAGCGGTTGTCATCCTTTCTGCAAAGTTTAGACAATCTTACAAGCAAGATTGTGAGACTGTTGACTTTTGCAACAGTCTCTCCCTAGGAGCGTGTCAGATAAGCTCGTGCCGTATGCAAAAAGGTCCTCAAAAGCGTGGGAAGACACCTTCGAGGACCTCTGTCAGGAATGCGCGACGATGGAGTTAAGAGTCTGTCTCGAGGAGGTCGGGACGGAGCGCTTGTGTGCGGGCTATAGCCTGCTCATGCTCCCACTGCGCTATGCGCGCTTCGTGCCCACTGAGCAGGATGTCAGGCACGCGCCACCCTTTGTACTCAGCCGGGCGGGTGTACATAGGCGGTGTGAGCAGACCATCCTGAAAGGAGTCGCTCAGCGCACTATCCGCATCGCCAAGGACGCCTGGGATGAGCCGGATGGTCGCATCGGCAATGATGGCTGCCGCTAGCTCGCCACCGGTCAGGACGTAGTCGCCGATTGATATCTCCCGTGTGATGAGATGCTCACGGATACGATGGTCCACGCCTTTGTAGTGACCGCAGAGGATGATGATGTTCTCCATGAGACTCAGCTCATTGGCGACCGCCTGCGTCAGCACTGGCGCATCGGGCGCCGTGAAGATAACCTCATCATAGGGCCGCTGGCTACGCAGCTCGGTGATGATGCGGTCGACTGGCTCGATGGATATGAGCATACCGGCAGCACCTCCGTAAGGGTAGTCGTCGATGCGCCCCCAGCGGTTGGTCGCATAGTCGCGGAGCTGATGTATATGTACCTCGGCAAAGCCCTCTCGCTGTGCCCGCCCCACGATAGAGGTCGAGACAAAAGGCTCGATCATCTCAGGCAGTACGGTGATAATGTCTATGCGCATATAGGCGTGTGGTGGAAAATGTGTAACCCTTTGTAGGGGCGGACCTGCGTGTCCGCCCGTCCTCGTCGGAGCGCTGTACGCCTTGAGGGCGGACACGCAGGTCCGCCCCTACAAAGGGTTACTCGTCTCGTTTTGACGCAACGCTTATGCGAAGGTCAGCTCCTGAATCAGGCGGGGGCACTTAGCCCACTTGTCAATCATGAAGAGGACGTAGCGGATATCTACCGAGATAGTGCGCTGTAGGTCAGGCTCAAACTCGATATCGCCACTCATTGCCTCCCAGTTACCGTCGAAAGCAAGACCGATGAGGTTACCGTTCTTGTCGAAGACGGGGCTACCGGAGTTACCACCCGTGATGTCGTTGTCCGAGAGGAAGCAAGTCCAGAGATGGTTCCCCACACCGTAGGGTGCGAAGTTAGCAGGATTGCTTAGTAGCTCGAGAATTTCAGGCTGCACGGCAAACTCGCTACTGTTCGGGTTCTGCTTCTGGAAGATGCCCCGCTCCGTCGTGAAGTGGTAGTACCAAGCACCGTCACCTGGCTCATAGCCGAGGATGCGACCATAGCTCATACGCATTGTGAAGTTAGCGTCTGATGGACGAAGTGCATTAGGCTGGAACTCGCTCATAGCTGCAAAGAGCTCACGCTTGCCCTTCTCAATAGCATGGTTGTACTCCATATACTTATCGATCAGGGTTGAGTAGTACATCAGTACGCTCTGGACGAGCTCCTGTACAGGGTCGTTGGCGAGGGTCTCCTTGATTTTGTTTGGATCCATAGCTAGCACCGCCATCATCTTATCTTCATAGGGTACGACACTATTGGCAAAAAGCTCCTCAGCATAAGCTTTGTAGTCACCGCCGAAGCGCTCATCGATGATCTGATAGATGAAGGGGAGGTTGTCAGCAGGTAGCTTCGTACGGAGTAGAGAGAGCATAGCGGGGAGTACCTCACGGTCTAGGTTGGGGAGGTAATCCTTGTAGAGGTCTTTCAGCTCCTTCTTGTCGCCAGAGCCTGCAGCTACCATAACTTGATAACCGAGCCATACGATCTCGCTACCGCTCAGCATCGTCTCGATCATATAGTTGAGCTGACGATTGTAGGGAGCAGCCTCCTCGTAGGCACGCTTCAGGTCGGGTAGGATATTACCGTAAGGCTTGCCCGTACGAGCGACCCACTGAGTGAATGCCTCCTCCTCGGCGCGCTTGCGATCTACGACATGGAGCTTCTCCAGACCACGGTTCATACCGATAGAGTTCTTCCAGTAGTTAGAGCTCTGAGCATACTTGCTAGCGTACTTGATGCGGGTTGCTTGGTCAGCCTCCATAGCACGCTTCCAAATCTCCTGCTTGACGCCTCGTGCCTCGATGCGGGGAGCGTTCTCATTCTCGATACGGTCGATGACACCGTAAGAGGTAAGGTAACGGTCAGTAGAGCCTGGGAAGCCGATGGTCATAGCGTAGTCCTGCTCTTGGTAGCCCTGGAGAGAGACCTTGGAGTAGTAGACAGGACGGTAAGGCTTATTGCTTGCTGCATACTCAGCGGGCTGATTGTTTGCATCAGCATATACACGGAAGACGCTGAAGTCGCCCGTGTGGCGTGGCCACATCCAGTTGTCCGTGTCACCACCAAACTTACCGACGCTGCTCGGTGGGGTCATCACGAGACGTACATCCTTAAACTCGTCGTAGATGACGACATAGTACTTATTACCAGCGTAGAAGGGGGTTACCTCGACAGCGTCAAAGGGTGACTTCGTGTACTCCTTGACGATCTCCTCAGAGACCTTGTCGATTATCTCCTGACGCTTCGCCTCATCGCTGATGCCAGCGACCGCCTGCTCGATGCGAGCCGTCACGTCGATTTGCGCACGGAGGTACTTGACAGAGAGCCCTGGGATGGGGAGCTCCTCACGGAAAGACTGTGAGGCGAAGCCGTCACGTAGGTAGTCATGCTCCACGGTACTCTGGCTCTGGATGGCATCGTAACCGCAGTGGTGGTTCGTAAAGAGTAGTCCCTGGTTGGAGACGGTGATACCGGTACAGCCACCGCCGAAGATGACGACGCCACGTGCTATCGAGGGCTTGTCTAGACTGTATAGCTCGTCTAGGGAGAGGTTAAAGCCTAGCTCACGCATACGAGCTTCGTTTTGCTCATTGAGCTCACTGAGTACCCACATGCCCTTGTCGGCACGTGCTGTAGCACTGCACACGAGGAGTGCACAGAGGGTCAGGAGCAAGGTCTGTAGTTTGTTCATAAGACACTTATCTATTTAAAGTTAGTATTCGGATTAGTCGTTTGGTTAGTTCGTTAGTATTAGCTCGAGAGCGTCCGCTTTGGTACGCCTCTGTAGCCACTCTTCGAGCTTTTTGCGCTCAGCAGGCGCGAGGCGGTGTGTCGGTGTCGTCACAAGGATGTGGAGGACAGAGTCCTGCCCTTGGATAAACTCCATCGAGGGCATCAACCGCACCTGACTAATGTCGGTAAAGACAGCTCTCGCCTCATCGCTCACATCGTGTGTCAGAGACTTGTAGTAGTCGTAGCGTAGGAGCGTACGCCGGAGCGAGTCAATCTCGGCGCGCTGCTCCGAGGCGGTGCGCTCGGACCGCTCGTATAGGTCACGCAGCAGGACACCGCCCAGCTGCTCGTAGTCCGTAGGAGTCTCGTTGTCAATCCCCTGATGCACCTGTAGGGAGAAGTTGGACAGCCCGTAGCTAGGCAGTAGTGTAGCGATGCTGTCTATCGTCTGCGCAGAGAGGGGCTTGCCAATCAGGACCAGGTCTATATAGGCTGGCTGGTCTCCCTCAGCGCGGACGAACGACTGGCGGATGACTTGATGGGCAGGTGGCGCAAAGTGGTCCGCAACAAACTGCCTAGCGCGCTGCTCCTGATAGGAGTCGCGCACGATGCGAACGCTCAGATAGATGCTCGGGATGAGCGTGCACACCGCAATGATGGTTATCCAGCGGTAGCTCCGCTTGCGCGTTTCTCCCGAGGAGACAGGCTTCACTGGAAAGCGCATGATGCGCACCATCACAAAGGTGGCAAAAGCGATGAAGACCGAGTTAATAATATATAGGTAGATAGCCCCGAAGAAAAAAGGCCAGTTGCCCGTAGCAATGCCAAAGCCCGCCGTACAGAGCGGGGGCATCAGTGCCGTAGCAATAGCGACGCCGGGGAGCACCTGCCCCTTGCTCTTGCTACTCCCTGCGATCAGACCCGCCGCACCACCGAAGAATGCAATCAGCACATCATACAGCGACGGCTCCGTACGTCCCAGTAGCTCACTACCAGGCTGGTCCAGAGGAGTCAAGAGGAAGTAGATCGTAGCTGTCAGGATACTGAAGAGTGTCGTCAAGGCGAGGTTACGCAGCGACTTACGGACGAGATCAATGTCGGCAATGCCAAAGCCTAGACCGAAGCCGATGATTGGACCCATCAGCGGAGAGATGAGCATGGCGCCGATGATAACTGCCGTCGAATTGACATTAAGTCCGATAGAAGCGACGAGGATGGCGCAGATGAGGATCCAGAGCTTGGTACCGCGAAACTCCACATCCCCCTTGAGCGACTCAATGGTCGCCACATCGCCCGCCTTGTCATCGCGGAAGTCTAGTAGCCGACGTAGCCACCGCCAGGCACTCATCCACCAGATTTTTTCCTCTGGCTCCTCAGCCTTGGTCGTAGACTCCTTGGAGGCTGCGACCTTTTTCGTTGGGACGGTCGTCTCCTTTTTGGTCGTAGTGGGGGCACCGCTTGTGGCGGGTGCTTGGGGAGCTGTGCTAGCGACGGACGCTTTTGGTGTCGTCGGGAGCTCCTTCTTGCTGGGTGTTGGTCTATCGACTGGCTCCTCGTGGGTCACCTTATGGTACATGGGTGTCGTCGGGCAGCTCGTCAGCTCGTCAGCCATGGGCTCATGGTGCTGGTGTTGCTGAGAGCGAGGCGCCTGCTGATGCGTGCGGAGACGCTTCATCACGTCAATTGTAGAGGAGGAGTTGTCGGTAGAGGACATAGGATAAACTGAAGGGTCACACTATTGGAGTGCTAAGGTACTCATTTTTGACGTAAGCGGACAGCACGCACGGGCTGACTGGCGGGGCGCGTATATTCAATTAAGAAATGCAACGCTGGATCGCTACAATAATTTAGACCCGACTACATACAAAACGGTCCTGTGTCGGGGAAAACCGGTTTTCCACGTGGATATTTCGAAATCTCCACGTGGAAAATTTTTATTTTCCACGTGGGGAAGAAAAAATTCTTCGGAGGAATCAAATGAAAC
>JAERMT010000453.1_pt1 | contig 11230 bp, 10 predicted proteins | sample 9267081 | NCBI WGS metagenome assembly JAERMT01 (sample SAMN17071939, study PRJNA684904) | human gut metagenome | isolation source: diarrhea sample from child under the age of five | host: Homo sapiens | place: South Africa: Mafikeng, Mafikeng Provincial Hospital | collected 2019-09
TGATAGGACAAGACGGACAAGGCATCAGTCAAGGACAAAGACAGCGCATCCTGATCGCTCGTATGGTCTATAAGAACCCGGACTTTGTCTTTCTGGATGAAGCGACCAACTCACTGGACGCCAATAATGAGCGAGCAATTATTGAGAAACTTCACGACTTCTACCAAGGCAAGACCGTTATTGTCGTGGCTCATCGCCTCTCCACAGTCCGCAATGCCGACCAGATTGTAGTCCTAGATGAAGGGCAAATCGTAGAAGTTGGCAACCATGAAGAGCTGACTGCTAGAAGAGGCAAATACTTTGCACTCGTTAAGAACCAACTGGAATTAGGGAACTGAGATGGAAGAGGAGAAGAAACAGGAGCAGAGCTTTGAGCTTCGTAGCGAAAAAGTACGGAGTATTGTAGGTCAGATACCTTCATCACTCATTCGTTATGGTATTACAGCCATAGGAGCTGTTCTAGTTTGTCTTTTTGTTGTCGCTTACTTCCTACCTTATAGGCAGGTATATACAGGGGCAGCAACTATCTATGAAATTCCAGAGACAACGAGCGATAGTACAAAGATGATGCTACTGCTTCAATTCGAACGTACGAGACCAACGCAAGCTACCCAACAAACATTGTCATTAGAGGCGGGGCAATACCAAATAGAGGGAGAAATACTCAATCTATCCGCTGTTCGTGACACCTTAGCACGTCAAGAGGCTTTATGTCACTTCAAGACTGCAGACATTCAGGAACTAGAAAATCAAATGGTAGACTTCCGATTAGTGCAATCTTCTGGAAATCTTCTTCAAAAGCTACTTGGGGATATTGGCTTCTAGCATCTCAATTTACTCTTTAATCAGATGAGAGAGTGTTGGGTCGGCTTTGATACGAGCAGTCTCAGAGTCTACGAGGGATAGCACCTCTTGCTTAACTTGGCGATAATTGGCTTAGGTCGTCTTAAGGTTTCCCTTACCATCGGCGCCTAAAACGATGGCAAGCTTCCCCGCCTCTTGCTGGTTCTTTACCTCGAAGCGATCCTCTAAAACCAGCACGTGTCATTGCTATTTGCTTCCATAAATCTCTCTGTTTGATTTGAATAATACCTTTCAGACAGCATATATATATATAGGAGCAACTCTCCGCTTTTCACCCGAGGATAAAGAAGGAAATCGAAGGGAAACAAAGGAAGATGAAAACTAAGCAAGACTCCTAGACTAATTCATCAAGTAAATCTTTTGAGGTGCGACAAAATAAGTATCTTTGCACAGAGTGAGTATAACGATGAGGCATAAAACAATGAGTTCTGCCAAATACAACAGCTACATACAGATGACAAGCGCAAAAAACTAGGCTATAAAACTCCCTATGAAGTTTTTTCCCTACAGTTTGTAACTGTGTTGCACTTGACACTGAAATGTGCGTAAGAAGGAGATACGCTATCACGTAGTAATAGTTCAACCTGGGATGAGTAAGATAAACGGTAGTTTAGAGATGAAATTATTGTTAGGTACAACAGTCCAAGTGTTAAAGCAAATGGCGAATATTGATTGTCGAGTTATCTGTAGCCAATAGCTAACATTATGCTATCGTTTGATCAATATTTTTTTCTATCATGGATGCGAGGGAGTGTATGATTGTTGACTTGGAAAGAAGAGGTGATAAGCGAATGTTTATCACCGAGCAAGTCGCATCCATTAAGAGGAATGAAAATGGGCATTGGACAGTTCGCTTTTCAACATCTCCTCGTGTCTTTCAGTACAATCAAGCTCGCTTACTTTACCTAACCAATCCTGAGGTAGTAGACATAGAAAGAAAAGGGCTGTACATCAATAATAGACGAATTACTGGTGTCGCCGAATTACTCCGCTTCTCTACCCAAAATCTCAACTTTTACCGTATAATTTATACCAATGGTTATGCTGAAAGCTTTGAGGGCAAGAATGTTTATATTACCCGTACTCCCATAAATGAGAATGGAGTCTCGACTTGGGATTATCTCATTAAGCTTGCTGCAGAGACTGGACTCTGTGATGAGGATGGGAATAATGTACTCTCAAATGGATATAGTCTGATAGACTTAAAACGAGACAATGTACCTCTTGCTCAATACCTCGGGAATAAAAGCAAGCTAGCCACCTATTCCGCACCAAAGCAAGTCTACTATCCTTTCGGGTGTAATGCAAGTCAAAAGAGTGCGGTAGAAGCCGCTTTGACTAATCAAGTTAGCATCATTCAAGGGCCTCCTGGCACTGGGAAAACGCAGACTATTCTCAACATTATTGCGAACTTACTATTGGCGGAAAAGAGTGTACTAGTCGTTTCCAACAATAACTCTGCTGTAGCCAATGTGGCTGAGAAACTTCAAAAAGAAGGGCTAGGCTTTATCGTTGCCCAGTTGGGTAATGCGAAAAACAAAGAAGACTTCATCAACCAACAGCTTCCATACTACCCTAATATGGAAGGATGGTTGTTACAAGACCCTTCTACTACAAAGAAGTTAGCGAAGGCGGCTCTACAGACAGTTACTCAAGGCTTTGAAGACCATACAAATCAGGCAAAACTCATGGCAGAGTATCAAGCCTTGATGACGGAGAAGCACTATAGTGATTTGCAAGATAGATTTAGCTCTTTGGATGATAAATGGCTATACAGTAAACCCTCTAAGAAGCTGATTAAATTACTCACTCTTATCCAACTATTGGAAGAGCAATCAAAGAATCCTAATCTTTGGTTTAGATTGAAGTGGGCATTTGCTCTTGGCTCTCGGGCTTTCTCATTTCTGAAGAATGATATGTCTCAAGTAATTGAGAGCATACAAAGGGGATATTATCACAGTAGAAAGGCAGAGATTGAGCATGAGCTTAGCCAAATCAGTAGTAGATTAGCATCTATAGACCTCCAAAGTGGTGTGAGAAATCTTACAAGCTCATCTCTTCAGTTGCTCAAGCATAAAATGGCTCATCGCTACAAAGGTGGCGGACGACAGTTATTCTCCTATAAAGATTTCAAGAGCAGTACTGAAGCATTCTTAAAGGAGTACCCCATTGTACTAAGTAGCACATATAAGTCAAACTCCAATATTAGCCCAGACTATGTGTTTGACTACGTGATAATGGATGAAGCCTCGCAAGTAGATATTAAGACAGGAGCTCTAGCCCTATCTTGTGCAACAAATGCCGTTATTGTTGGGGATGACAAACAGCTACCTAATGTGGTGAGTCCAGAAGAGGCTCGTGCTATCAATGCTATACTGAGTGATTACGATGTTCCTGATTGCTACAATGGAACGACGCACAGCTTCTTACGATCTTGCACGGAGATATTTAAGGATGCCCCCACGACATTGCTCCGAGAGCATTATCGTTGCCACCCTAAGATTATTGAGTTCTGTAATCAGCGTTTCTATGGTGGAGAGCTCATCACAATGACTAACGATTCGGATGAAAGTCAAGTATTGCATGTAGTACGGACTGTAAAAGGTAATCACGCACGAGAACGAATCAATCAAAGAGAAATTGATGTCATAGAGCAAGAGGTGTTACCACAATACACAGACAAGGGGAGTGTGGGAATTATCACTCCATATCGTGATCAAGCTGAAGCAATCAATAATAGACTGGAACAGGATATTGCAAGCACAGTGCATAAGTATCAAGGACGGGAATGCGATACCATTATTATGAGCATGGTAGATAATGCCCCCTCAGAATTCTCTGATGACTCAAATTTGCTCAATGTGGCGATATCAAGAGCTAAGACACATCTGTGTATTGTCTGCACTGGGAATGATATGCCTGAGGATACGAATTTGGCACAACTGATAGATTACATTCAGTACAACAACTTCGAAGTTACTGATAGTAAATTATACTCGGTATTTGATATACTCTACCAGCAGTACACAGCTGAGAGATTAGCCTATCAAGTAGAACACCCGCAAATATCAGAATATCTCTCTGAGACCCTTGTCTACAACACCCTAACGCAAGCCTTAAGTGAATTATGTCTACACAATCTCTCTGTAGTATGTCACTATCGACTCTCTAAACTAATCTCAGATTGGTCACTTTTGAATGCTGAAGAACGAGCCTTTGCGGAGAGTCCTTTTGCTCATGTTGACTTTCTTATCTATAATAGCATCACCAAGCGACCACAGATGGCAATTGAGGTGGATGGATGGCACTTTCACAAGGAAAGTTCTGTTCAGGAAGCACGAGATACGTTGAAAGATAGTATCCTATCAAAGTACCATCTTACTTTGAATAGAATTTCTACAACAGATATCGTAACAATAGAAACGATGAAAAACCTATTAGAAAAGGCATATGGATAAAGTAACTAAAATAGTAGAAGCTGCCGCTACAATAGCCAAGCAACTACACGAAGGGCCGGTCGATAAAGCTGGTGAAGATTACTTTAGTGGGCACCTTACATCGGTAGCATCTATGGAAAAGACTTGGCAAGAACAAGTAGTCGGTTATCTTCATGATGCAAGTGAAGACACTTCCCATACTGTGAATGAAGTATGGGATATGCTGGATGCTGAGCTGGGCACGTCTTTGTCATTGTCTGATAAAGAAGAGCTGGGGAAGGCATTACGTCTTCTCAATCACCACACTTCAACTGATAGAGAAAGCTATATCTGTACTATAGGAGCAAACGCCCTTGCTACTGCTGTAAAGCTAAATGACTTCACTCACAATATGGACTTGTCTCGCCTCCCCAATCCAACAGATAAAGACTTGACGAGAGTGGAGAGAAACAAGCAAGAGTTTGAGCATCTAAAGGGACTGCAAGGTGATGGAACAGAAAAGATATGAGGATACGAAACAATAAATAGTTGTAATTATAGATGAAGAATTGGCAGAAGCAGATCTTAAAAAATAGGGCTCGTAAATTTGAGCGCTTAAGACGTAAGTCCAAGAAAAAAATAATTGCCAAACGGAAGTCACTTTTAGGAATCTCAAAAAATGAAAGAATAGAGATGAATAAAAGGCTGCAAGAAAAACGTGACTTCATAAGGCAGTATGCCTCATATAAACATGTTCATGCTCCAACTGTTTTATCTATGACTGAAAATGTAGAAGAGTCAGTGCGTTTTATTTCCACATTAGAAAAACTTTTAAGCGCAAAAAAAAAGGTGTTTGTTGAGATGTCTCACGTAAAAAAAATAGCTAGTGGAGCTATTATAGTATTACTGTCTATTATGATAAAATTCAAAGAAGAAAATATCCCATTTAATGGAAGTAAACCATTTAACAGAGACGCTCGAAAAATGCTTGACAACTCGGGTTTTTTCGATCATCTTTATGAAGAGAATGGAGACCAAATTACCCTTAAAGGGCAATACGACATATTTACTCATGCGAATAAAACTGTAGATTCAGAACTCTCTGAGAAGCTTATTAGTAATGTCTCACAACAAATTTGGGGTGCGCCTTACCGATGTCCTGGTGTCCAAAGAGTGTACCTTGAATTAATGCAGAACACAAATAATCATGCCTCACTCAATAGACAAAAAGTACACCATTGGTACACCACCGTAAAATACAATCCTCAGAAAAACAAAGCTTATTTCTCTTTTATTGATTATGGTGTGGGGATTATTGAAAGCATAAATAAGAACGAAAAAGGGAAGTTTTGGTCGTCGTTAAAACGGATTTTTTCAACACTAAAGCCAAAAGATTCAGGAGATTTTTTAAGGCTCCTTTTAGATGGAAGTATTCATAAAACAGCAACTCAACATTATTATAGAGGAAAAGGTCTCCCCGGGATCTACAAAGCTTTCACTGAGAACAAAATATCTAATTTAATAGTTATTACAAACGATGCATATGCTGACTGTAGGAATAATAATTATGTTACTCTGTCAGATAAGTTTGAGGGAACTTATGTATATTGGGAACTAGAGAGTACGAACCATAAAGTAGAAGCAATATGAGAAAGATATCATTAGCGAAAGATTTTAGCCGTATACCAGGAGCAAGATTCCCTAAAGAGGGGGATTATTCTGGAGAGGAATTTAGATGCCAGTTCCTAGCACCTGCTTTGAAATTTGCAATTGAAAATGATGACTCTGTGACTGTGGAATTAGATGGTACAGCAGGAATAGGAACATCCTTTCTTGAAGAGGCATTTGGAGGGCTAATTAGAATTGACAAATTCTCTTTGGATCAGATTACAAAGAGATTGATTATAATCTCTAATGAAGTCCCTGACTATCTAGATGAAATAAAGGAATACTTAAATGAAGCGAGTGAAAAAGAATGTGATTAACATTACTATTGCCGTATTTGTAGGCATTATAGTAGGGTTTCTATTAGGTTCTAGATGGCTTCAGCCTTTGTTCTCAATTGATAGCACAATCTCTTTTCTTGATATTATATCAATACTTGCAACTATAGGAATGGGCATATACATTGTGACTACATTAGAGAAGGAGGCTCAAGATCATAGAGTGGAAAAAGATTTATACATCTCTAAAGTTCAAGAAATAGAAGCATTGCTATCAGAGGTTGAGATGTGTATTGATGATAGAGAAAACGATATATACTACTCAAATATTACAAATGTAGAGTTCAGGCTTAAAAGAAAAAAAGACAAAGTTTTCAAATGTATCATCAGCCTTGCAAAAGATGAAGCATTGGAAAAAATAAAAGAAATAGAAAGAACTTTAACGTCAGACTTCAAAGATCTTCGTGTATTACTAACTCAAACCACAGCTGCTGAAGATGCCGAAAGGGATGTTAATGTCACTAAAAACATTGTTCAATACTCTCCCTCTAGAGTAGTCGAACTCCAAACGTTAATTAGCAAAATTCAAGAATCCTTATTGGATGTCAATATTATTATAAATAAAATGTAGTTACTCTTTGATGAGATGTGAGAGTGAGGGGTCGGATTTGATGCGGGTGATTTCGCTGTCCACGAGGGATAGCACCTCCTGCTTAACTTGGCGATAATTGGCTTCGATAGTCTCTTTGAGATTATCGGAGCCATCTTCATTTTTGAATTCCACTATCACTGGGATGGGCTGGTAAGCTTTCGTTTCAGCAGAGACCTTGGCAACATCCACAACGATCTCAGCGTGGAAGATTTTCTGATCGATGCGTTCATCGAAATTGTCTGAGACAGCTCCAACGAACATACCTTGTGTAAGGTTACTAATCTTACTTGCAGGAATCAAGCTATCCATCTGCGTAGATATAGATGTGGACTTGTCATTACGGTTGATGGTCATTGACTGCCGTTGTTGTAGAACCTTACCGAAACGCTCGGAAAGCGTCTTAGCTGTTTCACCTACAACTTGTCCGCTAAAAACATTACCCACCGTGTTCTGTATCACCTTACTCTCCTTATCCCCATAGTCGCGGGTCAGCTGCGAGAAGTCTTGAAAGCCTAAACACACAGCGACCTTGTTACTTCTGGCTGTGGCTATCAGGTTATCAAGACCACGAAAGTAGATGGTTGGTAGCTCATCTATAATCACCGAGCTTTTAAGTTGATGCTTCTTATTGATAAGCTTCACAATGCGACTATTGTAGAGTCCAAGAGCAGCCGAATAGATGTTTTGTCGGTCGGGGTTGTTCCCTACCACAAGCACTTTCGGCTCATTAGGATTGTTAATGTCTAGAGAGAAGTCATCGCCCGTCATCACCCAGTATAGAGCGGGAGAAATCATTCGTGAAAGCGGTATCTTGGCACTAGCTATTTGCCCCTGCAACTGATCTTGCGCTCCGCCCTCCCAAGCGTCCATAAAGGGAGAAAGGTAGTTTGCTAGCTCATCGTAAGAAGTGAGTATCGGGAATATCTGAGCGTACGGTCGATTCAAGAATTCTATGGCATGTGGAAAGGTGCAATACTTTCCCTCCTCGTATATCTTCAAAAACCAAATGATAGCTGCAAGCAAGATAATTGGAGACTCCACAAAGAAATCACCCTGCTTCTGAATCCACGAGCGGTTCAAGTTGAGCATGATGGTGTAGGCACTCTCGTAAGCATCTGATATATCCGTCATAAAGGCTGGATTGATGGGATTACAACGATGCGACTTACGAGGGTCATCAAAGTTAATCACAAAGAATTGGGGCTTCACCTCATAAGCATCAAGGTGATTTCGTAAGTGATTGTAGGCAATCTCCGATAGGTCGGGGAACTTGTAGTCATAGATGTACATTGCAAAGCCTTTCTCTATCTGCTGCTTGATGTAATTGTTCACGATGGCGTAGGACTTACCCGATCCCGGTGTACCGAGCACCATCGAGGCACGGAAGGGATTGACCACGTTAATCCAACCGTTATTCCACTTCTTCTTATAGTAAAAACGTGTAGGGAGATTGATCGAGTATTCGTTTTCCATCAGTCTTGTCTCCTGCATGAAGCTCTCGTTCTCCGTATTGAACACATCGTCCATAAGGTTGTTTTTCAGCAGGCGACTCATCCATACGCCAGCCATCAGCAGGCAGATATAGCCCACAGAGAGCGTGAAGATGTAGAGCGAAGCTGCACCAACGACTCCAATCGGAAGTGCCAGCAGCCACCAATTGAGGAAGAAAAGCACAAAGCCGATAGTCAGAACCGTCCAAATCTTAGCCCAAGTAATCTTCTCTTCCTTAACCCCACGAGTTCCTAAGCAAGAAAGAGCAAGGAACAGCACACAAAAGAGCTTCGTCCAGAGAATCGAGGAGAAGAGTCCTGCTGTACGTTGAAAGTTCATCATAATCTTATCGAGTACCGAGAGCGTCAAGCCCCAAGTGTGGAATGCTTCGTAGCAAAACCAGTAGCAGTTAATGAGGAGGAATAGTACAGAGATCCCTCTCATAAAGTCCATAATCTTGCCCAATGCTCTCAAATCATCTTCTTGTGCCATGGTTATCTGTTGTTTAATCGTTGTCTAATCACTATTTCGTCAAAGTCAAATGCGTAGGCTTCGCTGCTTTCCCTTTTCACCGAACTATATCTTCACAGAGAAAACAGTAGATACCTACGTGACCATTTTCTATTTTCCACGGAGGGGCGATCTATTTCTTCGGAAGTTTCATTTCGTTCTTCCGAAGTTTGATCTCATTCTTCCGAACTATTACTTTGTCCTTCCGTGGAGATTTCTTCTTGTCTCCGTCTCTATTTTCGATTTCCTCCGTGAAGAGTGCGATGCCGTCTTATTTATCATACCCTGCCTTGACTTACCTCTTCCTTCGTCTGAGATGGACCTTGCTCTGCCTGCGAAGTTTCCGTTGCCAAGCCGCCTCTTTCCAATCATCATTGCTACTATCGAGTGGAAGGTCACCGACAATATCATCTACCAGCTCATCGACAAGGTTGTCTCCCTCATCCGCATCTGACTGTAGCGGTTGAACAGTTGGAACTTCTTCTTTCAATTGAGAGGAATAAGTGCCATACAATGTTTCATCCATAAATGGATTGTAGGTCGGATTGGAGAGGTAGGCATTAAATGTATTGGCCGAGTACCCCTTGCCTAGTCGGGAGCCATTGAGTGCAATGCCATTCGCATCGTCTATGAACGTAATACCATAGATATGCCCGCTCTCATTCTTTCGGATAACCATTCGCAACCCTTGCTCCTCCAATCGTTGTCGCAGCGCTTCCTCTGTCTGGGGAGAAGTACGCATTACTTGTAAGACTTTCTCCCTTACGGCTGGTATCAGTGGCTTGATAGCTTGCTTAGATTGTTGCATCCTATTCTGCACGGCTGTATAGCCCACACCACGACCGATCTCCGAGGCATGGATGGGTGTACTTACCTTATCGCCTTTATCATCAGTCGGTACATAGACCAGTCCATCGTACTTCTTCCCTCGAAACTCTGTTTTGACTTCTTCCACGGCAAGATTGTAGTGGGAAAGAATGGCATTGAGTTCTCCCAACGAACAGAAGCGGTAATGCTTCAGAACAGAACGAGCTATAGATGCTACCTGCTCTTTGATATTTCCTTTTGCCACATCCACCTTTGAGAGCTCTTGTAGTGGATTGTCTGTAACTTCTGTGCTGGGAATTAGATGGTACTTCTTCTCCAGCGCATCCGTAATTTTCTTGCTTCGTCTGCCTTCAAACTTGTCATTGATCTTTCGACCATCACCATCCACCCTTAGCGATACGATGTGTATATGCTCACGGGCGATATCATTGTGCTTGAACACAATGTAGGGTTGCTTGCCATAGCCCAGAGCCTCCATATACTCCTTAGCTATCTGCGAGAGCGTTTCATCGGACAGCTTCTCGTCTGGATGCGGATTGAGCGAGCAATGGAAGACCGTTTTCTTTGTTCGACACTTTTCGGGTATCAATGCCTGCATATCTGCAAGCACCTCCGACATAGTATATTCGCCCGCTCTGTTTTGGTACAAGCCATGTGCCAGCAGAAGTGTTGCTTCCTTCTTATTCACCTTCTTGAAGTTGTAGCCGAGTGCACCCCCGAGGTTCTCCGTTGCTGAAATCTTGGCAATCATTACTTGCGGTAATCAATGGTCAGAGAGATAGCCTGCTCCTGCAAAGTAATAATCTGAGCTGAGAGTTGCTCCAACTTCTCCAGCAGTATCTGTGCAGTCTTCACACTATGATAACTATTGATGGCTCGTACAGCTTGGTTATACAGCACACCTATCTTATGTATCTGGGCAGTCAACTCGGAGAGCTTACGATAGTACTCCACGGCAGACTTATCCACCGTTATCACCTTGAAATGCTCCCCCAATATCCTTGCTCGCACGAAGTCGGACTTCGTTTCCGCCCCTGATTTATGGAACAAGTCAATTACCCGTTGCTGGTCTTTCGGGTCAGGCAAGCGTACATGCCAGTTGTCCCAGCGAGGTTTTTCTGCCGCTTTTCGTTCAGAACGATGCTCTTCTTTCTTATCCATATCTATTTGTTTTCTAATTACGACTTTGGAGTAATTCATCTCCCCTTCGGGGCAAGGGTCTTTGTGGTACAAACTGCGGTTTGTGTTACAAAGACACACCTTGCCAATATCAAGAAGTGATACGATGAAGTATCCACCCCTCGGGGGTGTCTACTTCGGGGAGAAAAGCTCCACGACTTCTATCTGCCTGCAAAGTTACAGCGACCTTGTAACTAATTCACTATAAACGACATTCCTATAATTTCACTTCTTTTCCTCATACTTCACTAGAGGTTGAGACTTAGGTTAAGAGCTAGTTATTTTGCAACCAAACTCAGTCTTGAGTTAAGTCAATCTTGAGTTGAGTCAAAACCTAACTCTTGAGC